>Ga0209489_101662_pt1 | contig 45751 bp, 25 predicted proteins | sample SiratrowhiteBW_FD_187527 | JGI IMG/M metagenome (GOLD analysis project Ga0209489, IMG submission 187527) | Root nodule microbial communities of legume samples collected from California, USA - Siratro white BW (SPAdes) (version 2) | ecosystem: Host-associated > Plants > Roots > Nodule | place... | reverse complement strand
TTCCTGGTTCAGAATCTCTTCCTTTACCTTCACTGACCCTCAATTCTGAGGCCTCCAAAGAGAGAACCTTGACCACTGCTGGGAGATGATGTGGTCAGTTTCTAAGCAAAACCCATCATCTGATTCCTTCCCTTGTACAGTATATAGGGTTGTTTTAGTGCAACATATCTTCATGCAGTATACTTGTGAGAATGAGGATATCATTGAAGATAAAGTCAATTAGTATGACAGTATATGTATGATGTATTATTCCTCTTGGGCATGTCTTTTTGGATCCATGCCTTGCTGGGATTTTAGGGAAGTTAGAAGTTGTAGAATTAGTAGTTACCCTTTTTGTGTGTGAGGAGGAATCATTTTCTATTGTTGTAAAAATGAATGTCATTTTATTCATCAATGGATAGTTTGTTTCTTTTTCTGAAACTATTTGTAATATTTAATATTTTCCCGAGTTCTGTACTTTTCTAGATCCTGAAGTGGGAGGTAGCAGTGATGCCAAGTGCATGTTAAGATATGAGGTTTTGTGGTTCTGAGATTGTTTTGGTTTGAAGAATTTGTGGTTGAGTTTCACTTACCACAGGGAATGGGGCGGGCTATTTCTGTTCCATGCTTGGTTGGTAGTTGAAAAGGGATAATGATTTTACAGGGAATGAGTCCTCTTGTAAATTGTATTGTTTGACTCTATGTGAGTTTTTAAATAGATCTCTTAATTGTTATTTTAAGTGGGCTCTGTTTATTTTTTAGCGGTTTAAACCTTTATAAGATAATTATTTGTGGCCACTTTAGAAATTTTAGGAATTCATATAAAAATTAATCACATGATCAAAATCTAATTAAAAAAATTAGAAATTTCTTTGTAAATTAGCAACATATAGTGATTAACCTGTAGTTTTTTATTGCAAAATATGTGAGGTCATTCTGGGTCTCATCCTCAAACTGCATTTGGTCCTTCTGTTTTTAACCCTTTAAAACTTGTTTGGGGTTAATCAATTTCAGTATTTGCTTTGACTCAACTGTAATTGAGTTAGGCATAGAAGGGAATAGTTTAAGTTAAATACATACAATACCATTTTTGATATTTTTAACTAATTATAACGTAAAAATAATCACTTGTTTCCATGTGGACAGAATATGTTAACATGATTTATTTATAAAATATAGTAATGGATAAATCTTTTAAAAAAATTCTAAAATAAAAGAAAATTCTAGAAATAACATTGCTTAGTTTTTAAGTTACAAAAACAACTTAGAAAAAAAAAACAACCGTATAATCAGAAAAAAAAATCTAAAGTTGTTTATCAAAACACATTTGCATCATAGGAAACAAATATATATTCCAAATTGTAGAACTTTTTCAAAAAGTAGAACATTAGGCAGAGAAGCATGCCATTTGTGAACTTTTGGATGGTGCCACTACTAATTTATCTTGTTACGTCACTACCACGTCTCTATCAAACAAAATTTATTTAGATTGATGAAAGTAAGTTACAAGACTATTGACTTATGTTGACTAACTTTTATAAGTTTGATAATCAAATTAATTAGATCTTACTTGATAAAAAAAAATATGGTAAAGGTAAGTAAAGATGGACAATATCTTAGGTAGCATGATAAATATATGGAAGGTTTGGTTAGAAAGAAGAAAATTAGCAATGGAGGCATTTGAAGATGGGAGGGGTGCATATTTGGTACAAATTGATGGTGTTAAAGAGAAAGGGAGGTTGGAGAGAGTGTGGGAAATATTTAGGCAAATGGAAACAAATTGGTGGTTGGAGATTTAGATGGGTGACGTGAAACCAACAAAGGAAGAAAAATAGGATAAAGATTGCGTGTGGTGTGTTCAAACAATGTTCATTGCAGATTTTGAAGCTCTTTTCATCCACATGGCTACCTTCTGCTCCACCCCTTTTTCTCTTCCCTTTTGTTATATGCAATAATTTCATGACATCAAAATTCGTTTTTGTTTGAATATAATATCACTTCCAGTACCTTCTTCTTCTTATTCTTTTTAATTTTTGAAGTTTATGAATTTGTCTCTTTCTATCTTTAAACTTAGTATTTAGTATGTACAGTCAAGAAGAGAGACTAAACTCATGTATTTTAAAAAACTAAAAAGACTAAATTTATTAATTTGAACGTGCATATACAAAAAAACAAGTTTAACAAAAGTAAAAATATTTTTTCTCTGTATAATTTTACAATTTGGAAGGAGTGTGAATCCAAAGTGAGTGTGATAGGAAGCTTATATGAACCTGTAAGATCTATTTGTTTTTATCACAGGCTTTTAGAAGAGTAAACATTGGAGTTAGGCTAACAATGAGGAAAATAGGAAGTACTGCAAAAGTGCTTATACTTGTTATATTCTTTTGTGGCAGCTAAAACCCCATCCTCTAAAAATTATTGACAACATTTTAATTTTGAATCAATTTAAAAATTTAAAAAACTAAATTAAATTTTATGAGATGGGAAACCAAATTGAATATAACCCAAAAATAAAGAATTACAATGATAATTTATCCCAAACAATCAACAATATGCGAAAAGGCAATATTAGTTGGGTTTTAACTAATGTTATAAAAGTCAAAATAGTTATTTACTCGATAATGATATTATATTACTGGGTTACTAATCAAATGATGCTTCAATTATTGAATCCAACTATTTCTTTATTTTATACATTTCCATCCCACTATTAATAATAATCCAATTATATTCCTTAATTTTTATTTAATTCATATTAATAATTTTAAAGTAATATTTTTATAAAATATTAATTAAATTTAAATCATAATAATTATAGGATAATAAAATAAATTTATTAAACTTGGTGAAAATAATTTTTAAATTTAAAACCCGTTATAGCGGCAACTTTTAGTGACATTAAAAAAAGGCCACAGGTTGTATATTTTAATAGTATTAAATCAATTTGGACAGTTGGATAATTTTGAAAAAAAATAATTAAATTGAATATTTATTGATACTATTAATAGTGAGACAAAATTTAATAAATAAAAGTTGGCAAAAATAATTCTTAATTTATTGTGTTATAATATTCAAGTATACCTAAATTTATTACTTTATTTTAAAATTAATTACATAATATAACTGGAACTTTTTCTCTTTTATTCATTTTAATAAAATTATTTAATGTGAAAAAACAATGACTAAAACCATATCAAAAGAGTAAATTACTTGTATATAATATAAAATAAAAGTATTGGCAACATATATACAAGGTTGCATGCAACAGATTTTAAGCATTCAAAATTATAATAATAAATTGGCTAAATTCTACTTTTATTCTTTTAAATTTATTTTTTATGTTTAGCTTGGTCCTTAAACTTACAAAATGTTCAATTTCATACTTTAAGTTTGTAAAATAGTTCATCTTGGTCATTTTTGTCATGAAACCAATAGAAAATTTTATGAGGATGTGATATGGTTGTGAAGATTACCACATACATACAAAGTTTATCTATTATTTTGATATTGAAGTATTTCTTTTTCGAAAAGAAAATAATAGTTGAAATGATATAATCGTAAATGAGGGTTATGCTATTACATGTTTTAAATTGAATAAATTAGGTTATAAGGTAAACTTTTTGTTTGATTAAACTTTAATATATTTTTTTTTTTAGTTTTGATTATGTTTTAATAATAAAATATGAAATATAATTTTTTAAACATTAAGTTTCGATAGATGCAACCATTTTGTTTTGCCAAATAGAGGTAAATATGTTTGTCAAGTAGATATAAATACTTTGGTTATATATTTTGTTTGATAAACTTTTATTTGGATAGATACAAACTTGCTTCATCCAATAAGCTTTATTTGGACAAACAAAGTTGATATCTATTATAAACATTCATAGTACACTTATAAGTATTTATATATGTTTGTAGGAAGATGCTCATCTCTTTGTTTTTTACAAGAGGATCTTGCATTGAAGTAGCTACATTAAAATCTCTTGAAGAACATAGTTGATTTATGCAAATAACTTTTTGAAAAGACGAAATGATAATCTTACAAAGTCAATTAGTTGTGTCAGGCCTATGATTTACTCAAAGATGGAAAGAAGTTGATAGCTTAGACCAGACAAGTCATTTCGTGCATCAGAAAATTATGTGAAGAAATCATACACATTTAAAGTTCTATGAAATGTATTTAATACATCTACATGCTTGAGTATGGACAAATGCAAGATGAAGACAAAGAACTACACAAAGCCTCACATCGACTTATAAATGATTCAAAACGACTCTTTACTTCTCAACTTTTATATAAAAAGAATCTTATGAAGAAGAAAGGTTAACAACAACAATTGTAGAAAAACACTCAAAGCTATTGTAAACTTTAGTAATCCTTTAACTTTGGCATGTCAACAAGAACACTATTTGTGTTCATAGTAACATAAAAGAGTGTTTACCATTTTGTATCCGTCTTAAGACATCATTCCTCTCTTAGTGAAACTGATCTTTTAGATCATAATCTTTGTTTAAACAGATTTATTTAGCCAAGAGTGGTTGAGTTCAAAGAACACTTGTGCTTTATTAGGAATGATTATATTTAAATAATATTGTTTGCTTGGCTAAGAGTAACGTGTGTACAAAGAATATTTGTGTTTAACCAAGAGTGATTGTGTTATAAAGAATACTCAGTATTAGTAAAAAGTGATTAAAAAATACTTTAGCCAATAATAGATTGATAACACATATTTTATGCATGTATTTATAACTTTATTGTACACTGAAAACACTTTTCATATGTTTTATTTTTAGTTTTTAACTCATTATTTTTTAGTAATAATAAATCGGGTTTAATGTACATATTTGCTCTAATTTTGTATTTTAGATTTTACAATTTAAAATACAATTTTTCTTTCATATTTTGGATTATACAATTCGTAATACAAAAAATAATCAGAGTGTAAGATTTATTTATCTTTTTCATTAAGGGTATAATGGTTATTTTGCTTAGTATATGAAGGTGCAGGCCTTACTACATTGAAATAGCACCCAGAAGCTCATATCAAATATTACGAATAGCTTGTGAGAAATCTAAATAACTGACATTCTAATATTTAGAGAGGTACTAATCATTTAATGTATAATAAATAAATAAATAAACTAATATTCAGTATTAGAATACCATTCTTTTAAAATAATGACGTGATTATAAAACTAGATGGTTCTTAGTGATGAAGACAATTTCTATTTAAGGTGACTTAGAGTGATTAAAAAACTCAATAACCAAAACAAAATCATTTAAAATTCAAAAGCCTACACTAAATAAAGGAAAAAGAAACAAATCTAAAATCATACAACTCAATATGAAACATAGCAAAAGAGAACAAAAACACATAACACACTTTAAAAAAAAACATGAAAATTAACAACCCTTGAAATAGTTATCTTCAAGTGGTTGTAAAGGAAAGGGAAAAAATGTTTTTCAACCATCAAAATAGAAATGTTCTTCTTTCTTAATAGGCTTACTCCTAATATTGGCAATTGTTTCCTACATCCCCTCATTTGCTTCTTACACCTCATCACTTTTTCATAATATCGGAACTACCTTTGGGGATGTAAAAGTGGTTTTCGGAATTGGTATTCCACAATGAATATTGGTGTGTAAAAATGACTTTTGGATTTATTTTTCTAAAATGAATTTTGGAGGTGCACAAAACAGTTTTGGAAAATATTTTTTTGGAATTCAAAAATGACTTCCAAAAAACATTTTTCGGAATGCAAAATTGACTTTTGGATTTTTTTTCTGGAAATATATTTCGGAAAACGTTTTTCAGAAGCTAGATTCACATTTAAAAAAATATTTTCCGAAAGCCAAATTTATATTCCAAGAAGCATTTTTTGAAATGAACAAAAACTTTGAAAAAAATTTAGTTATGGAAATCGTTTTCCTAATTTTCCCGAAAAACGATTTTCATATAGTAAAATCAAAACCAAAAACACCCTCCCTCTGTGCTTAAACACATCACCACCCAAAATCCACAACAATAATAACCAATACTCTACTCACAACCATTGCAACCCACACCTAAATCATTATACACTAAGAAATCAAAACAATCACCCCAACATTTTTTCATATACATTATTTAAATAAAAAACTCAAACACTTACCTCTTTGCTCCCAAATAGCAGATCTGCAGTGTCAAGACGCTTTCATCGCACCACCAAACTTCAACCTTCTAAGCAACACTTCTAACTTGCAATAACTCTAACGATCGAAGGTGCCTCTCCCAATACCCTAAGTGTTTTTTGTCTTCATTAATAAAATTATGAATGTCGATTCACTTATTTGATGGGTAAAGAAAGCAAATAAATGTGGGGCTACAAGAAACAATTGCCCCTATTTTAGCCTATTTTAGCCATGTTGCTTCATCCTTTGTTGAACATTAGATGGTCCAAAGTCTCTTTAGATTATCAAATCACCTCATAAAGTTTTGATGATAACAAAACTCAAGTATATATTTATATTTGATGATTTATATATTTTGTTCAGTTACTTCTTTATTAAAGAGCAACAGACACATTGTCCATGAAGAGATAAGTTTCCTTACTATCTACTTTATGTCATCATGTGCTTTAACGTTGAAATTTGTTAATAATGAAAATTATTCAAATTATTTTGCAATATTTAAATGTGATTAATTGATTTTATATCATGATGTGCATTAACATTCAAATCTGTTCATAATAGAAATTATTCAAATTATTGATGAGTATCACAGATATAATTTCTCTATGTTATTTTAAATTATTTCCGATACAGACTTAATCAAGTTTAATGCAATATGAAAATTAAAGAAACATTTCCAGTTTGAGCTCCATACATCAGAAAGTCAAGATTGCTCTGTTCAAGCATCCCAACGGCTAGTTTCTAAAAAGCTAATATAGAGGAGCAAGTTCAAGTTGAAGGACACACAAGAAGAATCAAAAAGAGAAATACATCATATAATACATTGAAAAAAATATACTGAGTGATTATTGTCAAATTGTTATTGAGAGCATATAGAGTTTTGGGTTGTGTGAAACCATTGTGTAATTCTTCACCATTGTGAAGTAAACCCTTGTGAGCTTTCATTGTTCTCTCTTTTGAGAGTGTTTATTTCAATCTTGAGTGGTCTTGACCTCAGGGGGAGATTGGGACTGGTATAACCTGGAGAGGTTTGTGTACTCGTGATAACCTGGAGAGGTTTGTGTACTCGTTGTAACCTAAAGAGGTTTGTGTACTCGTTGTAACTATTTGCTAAATAGTGAAACCTCTTGAACAGTTTGTTTAAGGGAGAACTGGACGTAGCCCAAGAGATTAGGGTGAACCAGTATAAAATTGCTTTATCTGTGCTTATATATTTTGCCTTGGTTGGTGATTTCTATTTATAGCGAATTGAGTTCAGGCTCCATTCAACCCCCCCGCCCCCCGCTTTTGGAGCCAGCTGTTCCTACAGTTGGTATTAGAGCTAACCTCAGGGGTTAGTTCTTCACAAGACTTGAGGCACGATCCTACAGGAACTCAATGGACGGAGACGGACTACACGTGGGTCGACCACCCTTGTTCAAGGGCCAAAATTATGAGCTTTGGAAGATGAGGATGATTGACTTCATCCAATATAACGGTATGGAGTTAATTAATATTATTAAAAATGACATACCTACATTGATTGATAAATCAGGAGAATTGCTTCCTTTTGAATCTATGACTGTGGAGGAAAAGCGTGTCTGTCAAAATAATGCTAAAGCTAGACATATTATAATGTGTGCTTTATCCGAGGAAGAAATGTCAAAGGTGCATGTCATGGTTAGCGCTAAAGAGATGTGGGATACACTTGCTCTCACATATGAAGATTTAAAAGAGGTTAAAGAAAAAGAGGAGAAAAAGAAGAAGTTCTTCAGAGAAAAGAAGAGTCTTATGTCAACCTGGGAGGATTTGGACTCATCCAGTTCTGATTTTGATGAGGAGGCAAACATATGTTTCATGGCAGGCACTGTCTACAATTCCACATCAGAAGAGTCTGATGAAGAGGTAGATTTATTTGACATTCATTATCTTCGGGAAACATATCAAGAAACAATATCTAATAATGGTATGATTGCATCTGCATATAAAACCATGAAAAGAAATTATAAAAATGCTTGCAAAGAAATTGAATTAATTCAACAAGAGAAAGTTAGTCTAAATGATATTTCTCTCAAAAACATAGAGCTTCTCCAAGAAAAAGAAAGATTGTGTAATGAAAATAGGAACCTTAAAAGGGACCTTGCAGTTCAGAATGCAAATCTCAAAAACTTGGAAAAAGAACTTGTGTTAATTAGAGAAAAATTAGAAAAAAGGCCTATTGAATCAAATGAGACAAACATTGATGATATTATTACTAAAAATATCGTTCTTAGAAAAGCTTTATCTCATTCAAATACAAATGAAAAATCTTTAAACATGTTGATAAAAAGTTCTAGAAAGTTTCATGATAAGAAAGGAATAGGTTGTGATTAAAATAATGCATCATCTAGTTTTTCCATTGTACATCCTATTTCCGCAGGAACCTTCAAGAATACATCTTGGAGGAAAACGGACCCAAAACTGTGTGGGTACCAAAAGAGAAAATTATTCCTCTTGCAGATATATTACATCCAAACAAGAAGACTCAAATATTGGAATTGGGAAAATGGATGCTCATTATTCAAAAACGTAAGAAAGTCTACATTCCCAGAATTGAGAGTCAAAAGATAAAGAGACAAGAGAGAAAGATAAACAAAATTTGTTGGAATGGGTCAAATAAGGATGAGACGTTCACATTTTACTAACAAAGGTTCATATGAGATTAGACGATTTGTCCCGTCTACAAAATAAGTATTTCTTTTTGCTTGCATTTGTTACTCTAAATCTTTTACACATTAGACGATCTAATTAAGTTTACATATATTTGATGATATGTGACTGTCTAGGAAAGGTGTCATATTTTTACAATTGTTTTAAATTTGATTTACACTCAATTGATTTCTTCAAATTTGTTTTATTTGTAAAATAAAAAAGTGTGTGTTTTTAGCATATTGAAATTAAACATCATTTTATAAGAGATCATGTTCAAAAAGGTACCATTGATTTGCAATTTGTCTCAATTGATGAACAATTAGCAAATATTTTTATAAAATCCTTGTTGAAGAACGTTTTAAATATTTAAGAGAACTTTGGGATATGATCTTAATTGAATGATGAAAAATATCAATTGGCTTAAACTCATTGCATCAAATATTTTTATTTGCATCTATATTTGTTACTTTTATTGCATAATTCTTTTAAATCATATTTTCTTGATGCATTTATAAAATTATAGTTTATATATATATATATATATATATATATGTGTGTGTGTGTGTGTGTGTATGTTTCAAAGTCTGGTGAAAATTTATTGTCTTTTCTTAATTAATTCATGTTATGCATTTTCTAATTTTAAGAGTCTGAGCTGCAATTTTCCTTTACCAAATTTACACACCTAGAAATTTTCAATTGGTTTGCCTTTCTCACCGAAGTTGTTTTGTTATTCAAGCCCGAAATTCACATCAAATGAGCTCCCCAAAATAAGAAAAAATATTGTTCCCTCACCTGTTACTTATTTAACATATCAAATTGATAAGTGTGTACAGGAACCATAAGATTTATGTGTTAAAGATCAAGGTTACTGAGCTATAGTTTGAAGTCATCTCTATTGTCCAAAATTTTCTATCCCAAACACATGAGCACTTAGAATATTTTATAAGCACCTCCCTGCAACAATAATATTAAATCTGTTTTTTTCAAATACTTTGAATACTAGTGGATTTGTTTTTATGAAGTTGTGCATTTTACATGTTTTTCATCAAATAAATTCTTCTGTTGTTTAATCTCGTGATGTTATTGAAATTATTTGTTCTTAAGGCTTATAGTTTTGTCATCATAAAAAAAGAGGAGATTGTTAAACATTAGACGGTCCAAAGTCCCTTTAGATTATCAAATCACCTGATAAAGTTTTGATGATAACAAAACTCAAGTATACATTTATATTTGATGATTTATATACTTTGTTCAGTTACTTCTTTATTAAAAAGGAACATACACATTGTCCACGAAGAGATAAGTTTCCTTACTTTTACTTTATGTCATGATGTGCTTTAACATTGAAATTTGTTAATAATGGAAATTATTCAAATTATTATGTAGTATTTAAATGTGATTAATTGATTTTATATCATGATGTGCATTAACGTTCAAATCTGTTCATAATAAAAATTATTCAAATTATTGATGAGTATCACAGATATAATTTCTCTATGTTATTTTAAATTATTTCTGATACAGACTTAATCAAGTTTAATGCAGTATGAAAATTAAAGAAACATTTTCAGTTTGAGCTCCATACATTAGAAAGTCAAGATTGTTCTGTTCAAGCATCCCAACAGCTAGTTTCTAGAAAGCTACATATAGAGGAGCAAGTTCAAGTTGAAGGACACACAAGAAGAATCAAAAAGAGAAATACATCATATAATACATTGAAGAAAATATACTGAGTGATTATTGTCAAATTGTAATTGAGAGCATATAGAGTTTTGGGTTATGTGAAACCATTGTGTAATTCTTCACCATTGTGAAGTAAACCCTTGTGAGCTTTCATTGTTCTCTCTTTTGAGAGTGTTTATTTCAATCTTGAGTGGTCTTGATCTCAGGGAGAGATTGGGACTGGTATAACCTGGAGAGGTTTGTGTACTCGTGATAACTTGGAGAGGTTTGTGTACTCGTTGTAACCTGGAGAGGTTTGTATACTTGTTGTAACTATTTGCTAAATAGTGTAATCTTTTGAATAGTTTGTTTAAGGGAGAACTGGACGTAGCCCAAGAGATCAGGGTGAACCAATATAAAATTGTTTTATCTGTGCTTATATATTTTGCCTTGGTTGGTGGTTTCTATTTATAGCGAATTGAGTTCAGGCTCCATTCAACCCCTCCTTGTGGAGCCAGCTGTTCCTACATCCTTTATAAACAAATTCTTCTTGCACCTTCATGATCTCGTCTTGCACCTCCATACTAGACTTGAAAAGTCTATTATATCCTTAGTGTAATATTACAAAACCCAATAGTATCCTCCACCCCCTTCACTGTGAAAAATTATATAAACCAAATGGAGTGTTATCCATTTTACATTCTATTTCGAGATGTAAACCGAATGACACCTCATTCGGTTAACGCTTTGAAAATTATATAAATCGGATGAGGTGCCTTCCGATTTACATTTCCAAATAAAATATAAACCGGATGACATCCCATTTGGTTTATATAATTTTTCAAAACGTTATCCAGATGAGGTGTCATCCGGTTTACAATTGACAACCGAATGACATGCTCATCCATTTTACATTTTTTCCCAAATGTCAACCGGATGAGGGTGCCATCCGATTGTCATTTTTCTGCAAATGACAACTGGATGACATACTCATCCAGTTCATATTTTTTCAATTTTTTTTAAACTAATAGTAACTTTGTGCATTGTGACAAAGGACCAGAGGAGCTGGTTCCTAGCCTCAAAGCCGGACAAGGCCCACAACAATGGTAGTTAAAATTGAGAGTTTTCTTGTAAAGATTTTACGATTTTACATGCTCTATGCGATTCAAATTTCACGCAGGATCGTTTTATATCAAGATCGTACGAATTGTCAAACAAAATCGCAAAAACGTGTGATCGCGATTTTTTCCACTATTAAACTGTTCACCTTCTTTTGTATCTAATTTTTTTAAAACTTAATGTAATTAAATTATGACTTTGTTATATGTGATGTCACCTACCACCACCCAATTAACATTAATATACTGAAAAGTAAAAAAAGAAATGAAGAGTCTCTTCTTTTGGTGCCTCTATGTATGTTTACTCCTCATTCCAATTTCCAACCCCATTTTAAATGAAGAGTCTCCTCTGCTGTATTTCAGGAAGAATCTCTTGTTTTGCACGTTCACTCTTCCTAATTAGGTTTCATTTCAAATTTAATTAAAATAAAACTAAATTAATTTAATTAAGGCAAATGAAGAGCCAAAGAAGAGTTTCCTCCTCTGACGCATTTCAGCAAGAGTCTCTTGTTTTGCACGTTCACTCTTCCTGATTGAGTTTCATTTAAAATTTAATTAAAATAAAACTAAATTAATTTAATTAAGGCAAATGAAGAGCCAAAGAAGAGTCTCCTCTACTATATTTCACGAAGAGTCTCTTATTATGTTATTTTGCTTACTCTTCCTGGGTTTTATTTCAAACTCAGTTAAAATAAAACTAAATTAATTTAATTAAGGCAAATGAAGAGCCAAAGAAGAGTCTTTTTTGCTGCATTTTACAAAGAATCTCTTATTATGTTGTTTTGCTCACTCTTTGTGATTGAGTTTCATTTCAAATTCAATTAAAATAAAACTAATTTAATTTAATTAAGACAAATGAAGAGCCAAAGAAAAGTCTCCTTTGTTGCATTTCAGAAAGAGTCTCTTATTATGTTGTTTTGTACGTCTAAATGCAAACCTTGCGAACTCATTCAAGTAATTCATCTCGGGTACCAAACACCTACAAAATATATCACATTCGTAATAAATTAATTTACATTTCATAAACATAAACAAAAACAAATCATCAAACCTTATCAGTTGTAAAATCAAAAATACAATCTTCTTCTCAAACCAACGAACCACTTTCATGTTCATCATTTATATCAGACACCTTGTTTACTTTATCTGAATATATACAAAGACTATTCATATCTGTAACATAACATTTCAACAACTAAAAAAAAAACAAAAAATCAAAATATGAACGGGACGCCACCCTGTTCGGTTGTCAAAGGAAATAAATTTATAAACCGGATAGGCAGTGGGTGGACCTCTCCGATTTACAAATTTATTTCCTTCGACAACCGGACGGGGAAGGCGTCCGATTTATAACTTACACACTGGATGACACCCCAAAAAAGTGCATCCGGTTAATATTTTATGAACCGGACATCTGGCTGTCCGATTCTCAAATTTAAAAAAAAAATGACAACTGGATGGCTTTGTCCGGGTGTCCTACCAGAATCTACAAAAATCCATCAAAATCGAAAATCTTACCTCCCCTTCATTCTTTATCGTCGATAAAAACTGTAACAATGGTCGAAAACCTTTCCCTACCATTCAATCACCCTCAAAACCTTCAAAAACGACACTATAGAAGCTGTATTTGAGAGAAAACGCAGAGGTTGATTCACTGTTTCACTGGTTCGACATGGATGGGTGGAGAAGAAGAATGATGTTTTTTAATAGAGCAAGAACATTTTCGCCATTTCTACGAGGTCAATTTTGGAATTAAAATTTAGTATGGAGGTGTAAGAAGTGGATATGAGGGTGGAGGAAGAATTCGTCTTCATATGATTAAAAACAAGTGGCTATTTGTAGGCCCATATTCCATGATCCATTTTGGACGAATTCTTCCTCCACCTCCCAAATCTCATCTTGCACCTCCATAAAATTTTAAATCTCAAAAGTGTCCTTATGAAAATGACAAAAAAAGACATTAAAAATTATAAACTGGATGCGAAACGGGGATAGAGTCCGTTTTGTAATTTATAAGCTGGACTTGATCCCATCCGGTTTAGAAAAGGGTTTTAATTTGCAAGCGTGACTTGGGGGTCCTAAGAGTGAACTGCTGCTGCACCACCGTACCCTCATGGCACCTCGCCGTCATGTACCTTAGGAGCACCTTGGCCTCCAATGACTTCATTTTCTCCTCCAACGCCACCCAGTCTACTAGCAACTTCTCCATGGAACCACGCCACCACGTTGTAGAATCTCCGCATCCTCTGAGGTAGCAAGCGAGCAAGCGAGTGCAGAAACAAACCCTAAAACCCGAATCGAAGAGCAATTGGACCACCACTCTGGCATTGGGTGAAGTGAGAAGCGTGATCAATGGGTGCGAGTCGAAAGCTCCAGGGAGAGATAGATCGTGTCCTCAAGAAGGTCCAGGAAGGTGTTGAAGTCTTCGATAGCATCTGGAACAAGGTGCTTCATTTGCTTCGCTCACATTTTTTGCTATTCCTTTTTCCAATTACACTCTTTCTGAACAAAATGACGGGTTTCGTTTGGGAATAGGTTTACGACACGGACAATGCTAACCAGAAGGAGAAATTTGAAGCAGACCTCAAGAAGGAGATTAAGAAGCTCCAGAGGTATAGAGACCAAATCAAAACGTGGATTCAGTCCAGTGAAATCAAGGATAAGAAGGTATTTTTTAAATTAATTAATTTATCCAGCGGTGAATTGTGGGTGGATATTTGACTTATTTGGTAGATATATTTAGGTACACGAGACGATAATATTAATGTATGTATGCTTTTGATTTACTTTTAGGGAAAATCCGAGAAGAAACTCTCTGATTAAGATTGAGATTATAAGCTATTTTTCGAATTCACTAATTCAAACACACATTTTCATACATGGAATTCTGGTTGGTAAATATTGTGTAAATTTTGCGGTTAGCCTTGGATTGTAGCATGTTTGGAACAGCTAATTATTAAAAGCTCATTTTTCAAAAGCTCTCTTGGGATAAATTATTGTTTTCTTGAAATAAGTTAAACCAAATATACACTTGTTAATAAATGTGTTTCCAGGAAGTTACAATCTATGGCAAGGATTCAGATATCACGCTACATCATTTTAGTTTGAATATGTGCTGTGTGGATTGTGTTGACATTTTAAATATTAAATGTTGAATGTGCCTGGTTAGATGGTAGTGCTCCTTGGTTTGACATGTTTGATGAGGACACGGGGCGTATAACATTTTAAATATTGAATGTTGAAATTTAGCTACACGGCTTTGAGTTTGACAATGCTTTCTCTTGTGACATCTTGAGATAGGTTAGTGCCTCGTATGAGCAAGCTTTGGTTGATGCACGCAAGCTAATTGAACGTGAAATGGAAAGATTTAAGATATGTGAGAAGGAAACAAAGACCAAAGCATTTTCGAAAGAAGGTTTGGGTCAGCAGCCTAAGACTGTGAGTCTTTGTCCTAGGAAATATTACCTTTTTATTTGTTATAATTTTGACTCTTTCTTGGGTTTTTCCTTGGTGTTTTATTATTGTGCTTATGTCAATTTTAGCTGAGTAATTTGTTATCTCATTGTCTTCTAATAGGATCCGAGAGAGAAGGCTAAATCAGAGACAAGGGATTGGTTAAACAATGTGGTATGAAATCAATTCCTTTGAAGAACTTTTAAATTTTTTTGTGTTCAATATGGCTAATACATGTGTTTATAGCTCATGTCCAAGGTGCTTACTCAGGAAAATGGTTAGTTTCATTTGCTTTCTGTCTAGTGTTTGTTTATTGGCAAATGGTAATATGTTTAACGGTGGTTGACTGTTGAGACCTTTTCACTATTGGCAATATCTAAGTTATTGTTGATTCTTTGGATTTTCTTCTTTTAGAATTCTGTTTATACTAGTCTAGTGTCTGCCTTCCTCGTACTGGTAATCAGAATATCTCTTTGATAATATATTATTAAGATATGTTCATATTGATTTCACTTACATACGTGTTTGTCTCATCATTTGCAAATTTTCTTGTTGTTTTAATATTGAGTAGGTTGGCGAGTTAGAATCGCAGATTGATAACTTTGAAGCAGAGCTTGAAGGGCTTTCTGTTAAGAAAGGAAAGAGCAGGCCACCCAGATTGGTATGAAGTATTGGATGTATATTTTGTTGAAATGAAGGTTTGCCTTTCCCCTGGCCATTGACATGTTTCTTTTGTTTCCCAGACACATCTAGAGACATCAATTACTCGGCACAAGGCTCATATAAAAAAATGTGAATTCATTTTGAGGCTACTAGATAACGATGAATTAAGTCCTGAGCAGGTTAATGATGTTAAAGATTTCTTGGATGACTATGTTGAGCGTAATCAGGTTTGTCTCTTACATATTGTTCTGCTTTAAAAATTTAACACCTGAGTGAATGTTGATCTTTCTACCAGACCTGTGTATATGTATATTTTCCACCCGTCAGAATTGCTATTTTATATTCAAGATTATTATAGATAGTTAATGCTAAATCGATTTAGAAGAGAGCAATTAAGATACTACTACTTTTTGTGCATTGAACCTAGGATATACCAATCATCTAGGGTACTTGGGTAGAAGCCTTCTATTTTTTACACCTCCAAGTTACTAAATCCCCTCCAAAAATTGTGCAATGTCCAATAGTGGACCTCCTTTTAATCACTATCCCCCCATATTCAGCCTCATTGTAAGCTTTAAGAATTGCACTCCCTTTCCTTTTATATATAAATTCCTTTCCTCTTCCTATGGTTCTTTTAAGGCACCTTAGAACTCTATGACAGGCTTGTAAGTGAATATGTCAAGCAGTGAATAAATTGACTAACCAAACTTTCAATTAATACACTATCTGACCTTGTGAGATATATAGATTAATAACAAGATGCTATAATATCTCCTTAGCCACCACTACACTATCATCAGCATTACAAAATTGAGGTTTGATTGTATGGACTTAGTTATATAGGTTTATGAGTTGTCTTACCTATCCCTTGGAGCAAATTTGTGACACATTTTTTGTTGAGATATGAAAAATACCTTCTTAGAGTGAGACACTTCAATTCCCTGAAAATACTTTAGCCTCTCTAGAGTTTTATCTCGATTCCTTGGCTGGAATTTGTCTCAAGACTTGTTCCTTCCGATCATCACCAACTACAATATGCTTACCTTTCGAGCTCGAGTATTTTTTTTAATATAATGCAAGAATGTGATACGTGTATTGGATACTATGCGTCCAACCTAGTTATGCCAAGTATCTATGATACTTCGAAAAACAAACCTGAATGAAGTTCTTATTTCCTAAAATTTTCTGTTCCAATATTGTCTTTCTTGGGAAGCCCTTTTGTTTGGTTTTGAGAAGCAATGGGGAAGGAAGAAGTAGATGAGAAGAGAAAATGAGCAGGCTTTTAGGCTTTTGGATTAGGAAATATGGGAAGAAAATGAAGGGAAGGAAAAGTTTAGTTCTCTCTTCACCTTTGTGATTGGATAAAATGAAAGAAGAAAGAAAATAGAATTATGTTTAATGACCTCTTTAAAACATAATTCTATTAGAACAAAACCAGTAAACATATTTTTGGGTATTAGAACAAAATATGATCCCTTCTCTGCCATTTTTTTTCTCAAAATGGAGAGACCAAATTAGAGGCATGCTGCCCTCTCCATCACTGCAGTTCGGAATGAGGGACAATTTCTAGGGAAGTGTGTTTCTCTCTCACCCATATTTAGCCTTTCAAAATCTTTGGTTTCAAACAAGTGTAAGGGTGTGTTTGGAGGAGGAGGGATAATTTTTTCTTTTAAGTAAACATTCCGCTTGTTTCAAAAATAAGAATGAGATTACATTAACAAAATAAGAGGATGTTACATAACCATCCCATAATTTCTTATTCATTTATTATATAAATTGTGTATAAACAATTTTAATATTTATTCAAATAAAACATTCCGTACCTTTGTCTCCATCCAAACATTCCCTAATGCTTGATTCTGCACAAAATGTATTTTTTCTAGTTTTGTGTGTTTTTATTTTTCTAATTTTCATTTTCTTCTGCAGGAGGATTTTGATGATTTTACTGATGTTGATGAACTGTACAGTTCATTACCTTTAGACAAAGTGGAGACACTAGAAGATCTTGTTACAATTCCCACCGGTCTTTCTAAGGTAAAGGTGTCTGTTTAATCATTCTTGCCTTGGTTGCAAACATACTCTCAAATACAATTGGATGCGTATGTTGGAGATTTGTTTTATGTGATTGGCATATATCAATTAATTTTGGCGTGTAAGCATTTCCCCCCTGAATTATATAGATTAGATTGATTATTTTCTGATGATACTACATTATCTTTGAAAATAACTTAATGAATGTTGTGGGTTCTACACATGGAAATAAGTCCACGCATCATTCCTTCCCCAAACCCAACAGTATTAGGATCCTGGGCAGTAATGGCCATTCTTCTATTTTATTTTTATTGTTGTTATTTATGTTGTGCATATTGGTTCTAGGCTTCCCATCTTCGAAATTCATTTTTATGCTTACATTTCCTTCATGCTAACATATTAGAATAATTAGAATTATTCTTTGTGGAATCCTAATTTATATATATATTTTCAGGTGGCACCTAGTCTCGGCGTGAAAAATTCTTCAGCAGTATCAACATCACAGTCTGCGTCAGCATCTGCATCACAAACATCTGTATGTATATTTTTGTTTCTACAATATGAAAATATTTCTTAGGAGTCTATTGAAAATTCAAATGTTGTTTCAGAATATTCTGTGGAGCTCTTGCTTTTATTTAGTTTATTTACTCTGCTTGGATGCTACTGTTAGATATTTCATTGTGTAAATGAAGTTGTTTTTACACCCCTCCTCCAATTGTTATTTGATGGTCTGCAGTGATGATAAATAGTGATAAGAGTAATCAATTTTTTTGCTACAAGTAGTTGGTAAAAAAGATTAAATTCTAAAGCATATTGGAAGCAGTACTGTATTGCAAAATGGTGTTGCAAAATAATAATAATTAACTTACAGGTCACAATGTAAAGGATTTATACTTACAACATGAAGAAAGCATCCAAAAAGTTTTTTTAACTAAATTTTAAGATATAAATCTTACATTTAAAACTTAACAGCCAAAATTAAGCAATTTCTGATGAAGCATCTAGTAATACTTCATTGCAAATATTAATTGTAAGCAATGGGATTATGACTGGAGTTTCAGCAAGTCCATGTGGCTAATCACTATTTTACTTGACTAGTTACGGGTGGGTATAAATGCTCTATTCTCGTAAGATGTCCTTTAAATGGATAAACATTATTGTTAATTGCCAATCCAGGAAACTATTATTTCTAATCATCAAGATACTTCTGTCCAGGAGCAAGCTGACGACACAGCATCCCAGGATAGCAATTCTGACAATGTTGCCAAAACTCCACCTCCTAAAAGTGGTGGAATTAGTTCTGCTACTTCAACTCCTACTGGCAACCACACTTCTCCAATTTCTGTGACTGTTTCTAGTCATACCCTTTCTAGTCCACCTGCTGTTGCAGCCATACCTAGTTCAAATTCTGTGCGGAATGTCTTGGAGAGTAGTAATGTTACGAATTCATCTTCTGTAAATCAGTCTACCTCTACAAAGGAGGAAGACATTAATAGCTTCCCTAGCCGGAGACCATCTCCATCGCTTTCTGATGCAACCCTTTTGAGGGGAAGAAACTCCCTATCAAATCAAGCAACAGCCAGCGTCCCTCTTGGTTCTGCAAACATGGTTCCTAGCAATGGGGCCCTTGGATCAGTCTCTTCAGCCTCTGAAATAGCTAAAAGGAACATGTTGGCAGCTGATGACAGACTTGGAAGTAGTGCAATGGTGCAGCCTCTTGTATCCCCGCTAAGTAATAGATTGATCTTGCCTCAGGCTGCAAAGGCTAATGATGGAACTGTTTCAGTTGACTCTGGTACTGTTAATGACGCTGCAGCTGTATCCGGAAGAGTTTTCTCCCCTTCTGTGGTTCCTGGCATGCAATGGAGACCTGGAAGTCCCTTTCAGAATCAGAATGATGCTGTAAATTTTCTGTCCTTAATTTTCTCTTGCTTTGCTATTTAGTTTTCCACTATGTTAGTTTTTGTGGAATCTGAAGTGTGAACTATTATTGGTTAGTTAGACCCTCCAAAAAATTGCATTTTCTGTTGCTATTTTAATTGTAATTTATTTGAAGACATCTGCACTGGTTGCGAGTATGGAGTTTGTTTATATGGTTTCAAAGGGTGGAGTTTGTGTATGTGGTTTCAAAGTATGGAGATCATTTATGTATATTAAAATATTACTTGCAATTAGATTGTTATACTAATGGTTGTTGTTTAGTTTGTTCCCGGAAATAGTATGCAAGGATATCAGCTTTTGGATTCAAATCAAAGCTAAAATCTAACACTTGTGTTGATATCTAGAATCCAATTTTTTTATGAAATTGTGATACCCAATCATCATAATTTTATTTTATTTATATATTGGTGGATTAGGGCATGTCATATCATAGAGTAACCTAAGATACATTGTTAGTGGCCACATTCATATCGACCATACTTCTTACATCTATTGAAAACTAGAGAGTATTTACTACTCTAGAACTATTGAACCATACAATGTTGCTAACATTTATATGTACACTGGTCGTTTGATTTATCATGCCTGAGATTGGTGATCATCAGAGCTATTTTATATCGTATTGTCTGGATCAAAATGCCATTCCTGATCTCTTGTGATAATTGCATTTCATTTTAAGACCTCAAATGCTTGATTTAATACCTCTGACAATCTTCCACTAATGTAATATATATGTTTTTGCTATACTTATGTGCGTGAATCCATTTACATGAAAAATTATTACATGGGTGCACAGTTAGATAACTACATGGATGGATTCAAGTAATAGTCAGACCACTACAAATGCTTCACTCACTGTTGTTATTGCTAGGTTGAACGGAAGTATCATCCTGGTCTTCTTATTGTGCATGTAAAATTATTATCACTGAAGAGACTTGTTTAATCTATACTTCTTCAGGGCCAGCTTCGTGGAAGAACTGAAATAGCTCCTGATCAAAGGGAAAAGTTTTTGCAGAAGTATCAGCAAGTGCAACAAGGTCACAGTACCCTTCTTAATATGCCTTCTCTTGTTGGGGGAAACCATAAGCAGTTTTCTGCCCAGCAGCAAAACCCCCTTTTGCAACAGGTACTTCTTGTATATCAAATTTGTCTTTTCTTTGCTTGACGGTTCTTTTACTTTTCTTAGAAGATTCATTATGGTCCAAAAAAAATTGAGCTGTCCAGCCTAAACATGCGTACTCTTCTAAGCTACTTTACTGCAGAAGCTTTGGTCCTCTTGATATTATTCCAAGCTAAATTTGAACTTCTATTTTTAATTCTTTTTCAGTACAAAGTGATGGAGAAAGTTGTAGGGGGAAAGGGAAGAAAATTCATGTTTCTTTTTGTTAGTCATAATTTAGTGCCTGATAGTTTGTCTGATTATGAGTGTATTACTGAAATATGAATCCTATTCACAGAAAAAGTTAAGGACTTCTGTGCTTGCTTTGGCAACAATAGAAATTAAAGGAATGAATGTTTTGTACTCGGTAGAATATGAATTCATGGATCATCCAAAATCACCTGACATTTCATCTTGTAGTATCATGTAGAATTGAAAATTTCCAGACTGGTGCGTGATTGGGCTGCAAATAGTAATTAATCGCATATTTGTCTGTGAGGAGGATTGTGTGGTCTGAGTGAATTACACATGTTTGATCAGTTGTAGTCTGATTGGTTAGATTGTCAGAGCTGTCGTTTTCCGTTTGTCAGTTGTCACTGACAGATTACAGCTGTCACTGGAGGCTTGTTAGACAGCTGTTATAGCTGATTTCATCAGTTAAACGAGCTTCTGTAGTCTATAAGTATTTGGTGTAAACAGAAGCTGATCACTTGTAAAAACTCAGATATTCAATACAAAGTTTTCTTTTCTGTTTTCTTAATATGTGGTATAAGTATCTGTAAGTAAATATGTCATACTGTTAGTTCACATTTTAAAATGTTGTTAATGGTGTATTTCTTGAAGCTTTTGTTTTTTTTTTTTTCAATTTTCCTTCCATATGTACTCTTCTTTATGAATTAACTTTTTCTGATTAATATCTTATTTTTCTGTTAAATGATAATATTTAAGTTATAACTTCTTGTATGACATAATTTCTTCTACATCAGAAAAATATATTTTATGACATAGTGCAATGTATGCAGTTTAACTCTCATGGCTCGTCTGTCTCTTCTCAATCTGGTATTGGACTTGGGGTTCAGTCCACAAGTCTCAGTGGTATTTCTTCTGCAGCACTACAGCAGCCACCCAATTCTGTCCATTCCCCCTCTAGTCAACAGTCACTGATGCCAGGTGCTTCTAAAGATTCAGGCATGTGTTGTTATTAGTTAATAGCCTTATGTTATTGTGTTTTGCTGAATAATTTTTCTCATTTTAAATTGGAACACTTTCTTCTTCCTTTCTGGGCTCCATGAGTGATTGGAATGGTATGATTCTATATGCGGCTTCCCATAGTTCCCAACCCATGTTATTCAGTAATGGTTATTTTCCAATGAATACTGAACTAACAACTTCTTGATTTCTGAATTTCCCATTATGTAATAAAGGGTATATTTAAAAAACTAATGCCTGGTAAGGTGAAAAAGGTGATTTTTGGAGATCTCACATCAATTAGACATAATGTCTAGTTATAGTATATAAATAGGTGCAAACCCCATCTTATAAACTTGATGTTGAATTAGACTTAAATTCCACTTTTAACAGTGATAATTCTCCTGAAAAAAATATGGCTATTTTTTCCTTCATAATGAATATTATTGTAGGAGACTATTTTGTCATCTCCCTGCTCCCCAATAAAGAAATATCTAAGAGTTCTTAGTTTAGTGAGTAACTTGGGAATAACATATCTGCGAAGTTGGACTGCGGATCAAATATAAAATAGTACTGATATGACTGAATCAATATGTAGTTCAATATACAAGCCCATCGATTATAAGAATATGATTATTGAAGATAGAATACGTAATCTAGTCTTGGTGTTATTATGAGATTATTACATTATATACTATTTTGTATTATGCAGATGTTGGCAATTCTAAGAGTGAAGAACAGCAGCAACATCAGAATTTTCCTGATGAGCCAATAACTGAATCTACTGCTAGCACTGGGATTGGCAAGAATCTCATAAATGAAGATGATTCAAAATCAGCATATGCTGTCGATTCTCCTGTATGCTGCCTAATTCTTAATTTGTTTATATTCAAGATATATCTTACTCCAATATATAAGAAGCATATATAATTTTTTTAATGCTTCCTACTTTGCATTGGTTGTAATGCATCGTATATTGCTTCAATAAGTCTGGGATCATAAGCTGGGGAAAACCGGGGGTCTGGTCTGCCTAGTCTCTCCATTAGGTAGGTCGATGAAATGACTACATTAAATTGCACTTGTAGTTCTGATACATTAAAGGCAGAAGTAAAATATAGATTTTGTAAATGTATTTTTGAATTTTGAAGGAACAGAGCACATACATGTATGGAAATTCTTTATTTTTATCCTTTTAGTTGCTAGTTCATGTAAACAAATTTATTACTTTGATAGCATCCATCTGATTTGAAAACCAGTTGACCAGCTCTATTGTAGTGCTTTATGAGTTAAGATGATGAGATATGAGCTGAATAGAAATGGTAGGACTTCCCTGATTTGCATAAGGCAAACTATGCATTTGGATTGATGTATTATATATATATATATATATATATATATATATATATATATATATATATATATATATATATATATATATATATATATATATTGATTATTTGATGATGATCTGGTTGGCTATTTGCTCTTTATGCTGCAGGTAGGAGTGTCAGCCTCTCTTCCAGAATCTGCTCAAACTTCCAGAGATATTGATTTGTCTCCTGGCCAACCATTACAATCCAATCAATCTACTGGCAACCTTGGTGTCATTGGTAGAAGAAATGGTGCTGAACATGGAGCAATTGGTGATGGTTTTAGTGCATCCAGTGTTAGTTCTGGTGGAGTGCGTGATCAATTGTATAATTTGCAAATGCTTGAGGCAGCCCACTTCAAAATTCCCTTACCCAAAGACTCTGAACGTCCCAGGACTTATACACCTGTATGCTTTGCTTGTTATAATCATGCTCATGTTCATTGGATAATCTATTATATGCTCATTGATGGATTTTCTTTGGTACTGCAGAAGCATCCGACAATTACACCTCCTAGTTATCCTCAAGTACAGTCACCTATTGTTAATAATCCTGCCTTTTGGGAGAGAGTGGGTCTGGAACCATTTGGCACTGATACTCTATTCTTTGCATTTTATTATCAACAGGTAGCTGAACTTTCTGGGATTAAAGGATTGGGTCTTTTTGCCATGTGGGCTTATATGTATTTTTTTCTGCAGAATACTTACCAACAATATTTGGCTGCAAAGGAGTTAAAGAAGCAGTCTTGGAGATACCACAGAAAGTATAACACTTGGTTTCAGAGGCATGAAGAGCCCAAAGTTGCTACTGATGAATATGAGCAGGGAACCTATGTGTACTTTGATTTCCATATTGCAAATGATGACATGCAACATGGATGGTATGCTGTGCAAGGATAATCATTGATATTTGCCGTCAAAATTTTAGTGAATACGTGAACAATGTTGTACATTGTTTGACTTACACTTGTGTTTGTTCTAACTTGTCTGTATGTTGATGTGCTTATTCAGGTGTCAAAGAATCAAGACTGAATTCACTTTTGAGTATAATTATCTTGAAGATGATCTCCTTGTATAAAAGACACCATCCGGTAACTACTTATATTTCTTTGTGCTTAATAATTTTGAGGAATATTTTCCTATTAGACTGATACTGGGTAGCTAGTTTTGGCTTTGAAGTCTTATCCAATCAAGTAAAATACAAACTTAATAGAAGAAAAATGTCATTAAATTTAATAGTTTTCTTAAAGACTAGTTAATTAATTTGAATCAATCTCAGATAAAGATTTGACCGTAGCAAGGCTAACAATTGCTTTTCTATAATTCACATGATTTGATTTTTCATTACATTTATTGTTTTTTATGTTGACCTTGCTTGGAACCTTTATTTTTAAAGTTGGCAATTACCAGTATAAACCCCCAAAAAGAAAAATATTAAAGAATGAAATAATGCTACTATTCATGCAGTTAAAGTCCTAACCATTCAGCTTGATGCGTTAAGTTGAAGCGTATTTCTTCAATTTTTTCCTGTTTCTGCATAAATCTGAGATGTATATTTGTATTTTTTGGAGAAATGATCTACACCCAGAAGGACTGAGTTATTGTTTTAAGACCGATATGTAAATATTAATTTGGGCGGTACTTTGAAGAGTTTGTGATTCTTTGGGTCCGAATGGCTCCTATTGTTGACCCTTCCAAATCTTTGTCATGTCTAACATCTCATTTAGCTGATAAGCTTATTATCCTCAAGCATTGGTAGTCTGCTTTACAAAGCCTTGTTTGTTTTAATTATAGCAGCCCATGTCCTTGCAGGTATTGCGAAATGTTTGGAATTGTTGACCAGAAAGTTATTTATTCAATGCACATTGTTACTAGCAGTTTATTAGGCTCCAGTTATTTGTCAAAGCCAGTGTGTTTGTATTTTCTTCTTCATACTAATTTTCTTAGGTTGATACTTGCTTGTACGATTCTATTTTCAAGGATTAGAATGATATATATGTTTTTCCTTTCAATCTTGTCTCTATTTGAGCTCTGTTTGCTCATTTTGCTGTTTAGGGACAATGAAAAAGAAAGAAAATATGATGAAAGAGTTAGAGATAAAATAAGGGAAGACTGATTTTGAGTGAATATTCTTGACTTGAGTGTTAAATACACACTTAGTTGCATTATACATACCTAAAGATAATTAATGGACTACAGTTCACAAAGAGGGCAATTAAACTAATCTAAAATTGGAAACTGAGTTATTAAATATGAACTACAATGGTAGTTAGGTTTATAATTCTCACTCCTCAAGTTGGTTGTAGATATCAACACTATCCAGCTTTCTGCTGGTACAACATATTCTTGGTCCGTCCCCATAGAGGTTTGACAGCTAATTGATTGTTTGAGTTTACAAAGGGATGCGCCTTGTCTTAGTTTCTCAAGAAGCAAAGTTGGTACAAATGAAGTGGCAGTGAATTCCAACATTTATTGTTTATTTTTGGAGGATTAGGTTCAATGCAATTTGAAATAGTTGTCTGAGTATCACAAATTAACTTTATCGACTGAATCTCAAAATTGTAACGCTTATTAAAGAAAGTTATTTGAACCCAGTAGTTCACAGGGTATTCAAAATTGTAAGTCAACTTGTAAAAATGCATGAAAATTGTAACACTTATTAAAGTTATTTCAATCAGTAGTTCACATGGTATTCAAAATTGTAAGTAAACTTGTAAAAATGCATGATTGTGCACAATTGTATGTTAAGAATTGCAAATGGGCAGAGTCAGTAGACTAGTCATGCAGAATTATTATTAGGAAGGAGGATTATTATGCTAACCAAAAACCTAAGAAATAATCTTCTCGATCATCAAATCCATTTCCCACCGAGTGATATATCCAATAAAGTTCATTCTTCAATGAGCCAATTACTTCAATGCCTAGACCTTTGATATTTTGAAATTAAAAATTTAAAATGGGAAAAATTGCTATTTTAGCTTGCCGTAGTTACGGTTTCTTTGTAGATGGGAATTCCGTTTCCAATCAACTAGAAATATGACTTAAAATAAAACTTGCAATAAAACTTGCGGTTTCAATGAAACTAGCTTTAATTGCAACCTTAAAGATGGGAATTCCATTTCCAAATCAACTAGAAATATGACTTAAATAAACTTGCGGTTTCAATGAAACTAGAAATATGACTTACATAAAACTGGGATGGCTGAACTGTTATCGGAATATGAATTTAACTTCCATCATCCCTTTTCTTGATATCCAACATCTACGGAGTGCCAGAAAACTTTCCTATGGTCTTACTGGACAAAGACAACAGATGGTGGCTAGATAATCACTTCTGATGGAGCCAGAATGACATATCTTTGTGACCATCTGAATTGACAAAATCAGAAGGGGATTGAAAGACCATCTGAATTGACAAAATCAGAAGGGGACTGAACTAACATACTTTCATATAATTTATGCATAATACTACACTTCGCCAAAACGGTTACTAAATTTCTCAATTTCCTAACCAAATCTAATTCCTGTTTACCAAGTATCACTATGTCAGACTACAATCCTATCCTATTAAGGACCAACAAACTGAAATAACACTGGAATGGTTGAGGGAGTGTTTGTTTAAGCACCAGCGAAAAGAATAAAAAAAAAAATGCAGAAGGAAATAATTCCACTGCGGCTAAGCCTTTAGAGAGTGTAATGCTCTCTGCCTATCACAAAATTCCACTAGCAGGAAGGAATAATATCTGCATAAGATTTCTTACTATCTGTTTGTCAGATTGATTTATGAAAAAAATGTAAATTTTTTTTGCTAAGAAAGATGTGACATATACTTTTTGACTTTTTTTGGGAGAATGATCTTTTTCAATTTTATTTCGCTTAACATCTTTCTTGAATTTATCATGGTTCTTATTATTTTCCCCTGGCTGTACAATATTGTACAGTTTTTTTATTAAGTTATAGGATTATATGTTGTATATTGAAGTGTCCTAGGAAGTAGGAAAAATTTATTCTTAGTTTTGTTTTGTCGAGTAAGTTAAGTGTTTTTATTGTTGTTAATTGTATACAATGAAATTTCAAATATTTTAAATATTTTACTACAGATATGGATAAAAGACCAAATATTCAGTAAACATATTGGTACTATATGTCTACGGACAAAATAGCAACTCCAACTCAAGAACCTATTAAGGTTCTTATTATGCGGATTCCTATATGCCAAGGAAGATTAAAGAACTTAATTCTTCTGCAACTTAGAACGAAAACCAATAAATTTAAGTTACAAAGACATTTTTATAAACATCACATTTGAAATTATTTTAATAGTCATTAAAAAAACATTATGGGTCTAATACAGTCTCCTCTACCTCGAGATCCATATCTTTGTCAAAATTTTAAAATCCAAAACCCTTCATCCCCTTTGTTCCAAATTTTGTTATCCTGCATTGTTCTCACTTCCAATCCCACTGCAGCCTCTATCCTCCGTTCGTTCTTCCCTTCTTCGTTCACTTGTTGCAGTTGTAGATCAAGGATTTAATTCGGAGCTTGAAATTGAAGATATTGTGGTGGTGAGTTGATGGTGTTATGCGTCATGGTGGGTGGTTGAGCGCGTTTTGAAGTTTGAATTTTTCTACACTTCCATTTGAAATTGAAGTATCTTTTGAAGTAAAGGTAAGGTTTTTTATGTGTTTTCATATATGGTTTTGTATGATTAGGATGATAAGTGTTAGCGACGGAGGACGGCGACAAAGAGAGGGGTGAATTTTATTTTTGCAAATTTAAAGGTTTTAGATTCTAGAATCTGAAAACCATTTGAAGTTCGTTTTAACTTCCGAATTTTCAGATTATAGAATCCGTAAGAGAAAACAATGACTTTCGGATTGTACAATCTAGAAGTATAAACATATTACATATATACTTATGGATCCTATAATTATAAGGCAAAAGAAAAAAAAAACAATGACGAAATTGCGCCTTAAATCACCATCGACCACCTTCTACAATCACGACCACGTACGTACCACACAATGAATGTACCTTTAAAGCTTTCAAATTCTTTAGCACTCTTAAAGCTTTCAAATTCTTCAGCACCCATCATAACGCCTCAAACCTATTTTCATCAAGGTTGAATTTGGAATTACAAATAATATGGAGGTGTAGGATGAGGTTGTGGAGGTGTACGAAGAAGCTCTCTTTCAACTTGAGACTGGGGTCTTGTGACCGGTCCTGAACTCAAGGGGGTGTTGTTAGTATAAAGACACCTTCTCCCTGCACCTCCACAATATCTCTACATCTCTATAACTAAATTGAAAAGATGAAAATATCCTATGTTAACAATTTAAACCCTAGGCTGCCCTTCACCCCACCCCTGCATTATTCATCCCTTTCCATCTTCCATCTTCTACACCTTTCGTTTATCCCGCCCTTTGTGATTGCGTGAACCTTCGTTTATGGCTGGGTCCACCTTTGTGGCTGTCGTGATAGTGGTGGCGTATAGTGAAGGGTGATTGTTCTCCCATACTTGTGTGAAAGCATTAAAGCTAAGCACGTCTATGTTATCCGATTGAACCTTTCAGGGCGTGCAAAGGTAAGTATTGAAGTGGTATTATGTGTTTGAGTGATGGAGGACAGTAGTGCGAAGCGATTTTTATTTTCGCTTATTGGGAACAATTTGAAATATGTTGTCAACCCCATAAAATTATCATTAACTGCCTTCAACAACCACAATACAATACTGCAACCATCTCCAAATGCTAATCACCGCCTCCGATCACAACCAACAAATATCTAGCAAAAACCTTCACTTATTACACTTTTCAGGAACCTCTACTTCTTAAGCTCTACTTCTTAATTATACCAAGGACAATTTGGTCTTTTAATCAAGGGTAGATTTGGAATTTTAAAAGTTATGGAGGTGCAGGGTGATATTATGGAAGTGTTGGAAGAATTTGTCTAGTATAAAAGGAGTGTTAAAAATGATCTATTTATCCATGAAAATGGGCCGTAGATAATACAGGCCCAAATATGTATATATTTACTTTTAATGGGCTCAACGGTTTCTGTAAGGGATAATAACCTGTTAAGATTCTCATGACCAAAGAGGGAATCAAATATTTCAACTAACTAATATTTTGATTCAAATCCTTGAACAAATATCGATTAAAAGAAATAGGTAAAATATTAGAATGTTGTTGCACAATTTGGATACAATTTTAGTACTAGAATCATTTAAGAAAATTGAAGGAATAAATAGAACATCCCTAACATGAGATAAGGGACTGAAAAGTTTTATTTGGACTAGCCTAATGAGCAATTAAAAACCTCTGTGGATAGAACAAGTTCTAATAAAAAATTATATTTCTATATTTTGTTTAAAATTAATTTATTAGTTTTTATAATATGTAATTTTCATATATTGATTTTTAATAAATATTATTATTTTAATATCTTTTAATTCTTAAATTGTTATTTTATATTTTTTTAGCTTTTATATTCTTATTCATATAAATAAAAAAATAAATAAAGAATTTGATAATATTTTTAAAAATAAAAAATGTTATATAATAAAAGAAAAAAGATGGGACAGTTAAAATTTATTATTGTACACATTAAGGGTTTAGGGTTAACTTATGTACAAATTAATTTTAGTTTACAAAAAAATTTATTTATAGAAAAATTTGTATAAACATACTTTGTAAGAGAAAATTATATACTTTAATAAATTACACTTTACTTTAAGATAAATATGATCTTCACTATTAAGTCCTTTCTCAGAAAGGACAATATATGGAGAAGTTCAGTAAGTGCACATAATATTAGTACATGAAAGTATAAAATGGTCACTAAACACTATGTTTCTATTAATGATTGGTTAAATGTGTTGTTTAAATGCTTTTTATTTTATAGTTATTCATTTCTTTTAATCAAACTCTTCATTTTAAGATTATAAACAATACTTTTTTAAATTTGAAATTGTTTGTAAGTTATGTTATTCGTAGTTAAACATATTAGAAATGATGTTTTTCGTGAGTTATTTTTATTTCATCGAAATACTATGTAAATGAAAAAAATATTTAAAATTTAAATAAATGTAGGAATTTAAAAAGAAAAAATGAAATTATTTTTCTGTGCTTCCTTAATTTGAATTTCTATTTTAATAATTTTTAAACTTTTTTAAATGATTATTCGGGATTTTTTTTAAAGTACCCTTTTCAAAATTTATATCAGAACATGATAAGATTTTTTGAATAAAACTTTTGGAATAAAAGTTTCAGAATACATAAAATACGTTTCAAAACAAACTTTCTAAAATAGGATTTTTAAAATTAATATTTTGAAATGTATATAAGGCTGAAATCGGCAATAACTCCTAATTTCTGAACCTGTGTCCTCTTACATTAAGAAAATGATTTAAGAGTTTATAATTAAAAAAAGTAGATTTTCATCTCTCCTCTTTTTCTAATTTTTCTTGTTGTTCTGTTTTGGTTGTTCCAAAACATTTATTTTAAAAAACTTGAAATCATTAGATAATGCATACCTTATTAGTCATTTTGAAAAGAGTAATGTTACGTTGACACTCACACGTGACATACTTCCAGTTGATACTGCTGATGTGACAAAAAATAATATTTTTTTAAGCCAGTGTGAAAAGTTTCAATTTCAGAATCCCAAAAGCCACTCCCACCTTCTCTACTCCCACTCTCTCAGTCTCCTAGTCTCTTCACTCTCTCACTCTTCACTCTCTTACTCTCGCTCTATGCACTCTCACTCTCTCGTTCAATGGAGGTATCTTTCGCTCTCTCTTCGTCCATTGTCTGGCTCTCTCGATCTGTCTGTGCTCTCAAGGTCTCTGCGCTCTTCGTCTCAGCAAAAGGTTGGTTTTTTATTTCGTTTATGTTGGAAAAGTGTATAAAGGATGTTCTTTTAAGTAATTTTTCATGCAAAAGAATGTTTTTTTTTTGTTTGTGGAATGATTTTCGTGTAAAGTTTGGATTTTCATGTGGTTTTTTAGGGAAAAGGAAGTCTTTTTGGTGGTTTAACCGTTCTGTTCTTGGTTGATGCTGGATCTGAAAAGGTTTTTGCGTTTGTCTTTTGATTTCCCTTGGTGGTTGAAGTAAAGTTTGTTTTTTTATGTCATTTACATGATCGTTCTTGGTTCTTGGTTGAAAAAAGAACGTTTTTTGTAAGTGTTTTAAGTGATTTTTCATGAAAAATGATGTTTTTGTTTGTTTGTTGTTTGATTTCCATGTAAATTTTGTGTTTTTATATGCTTTATGATAGAAAAGGAAGTCTTTTTGGTGTTCTGTTCTTCGTCGTTGCTGAAATATAAAAAGTTTTTGCGTTTAGGGTTTGATTTTCGTTGGTGGTTGAAGTAAAGTTTGGTCCTTTGTGTGATTTATAGTGTTCTTCTTGGTTGTTGATAGAAAAGGAATAATTTTTGTAAGGGTTTTAGGTTTGTAATGTTTGAATCTGTTAGTTTTGGCAAGTGATGAACACATGTGTGTTGAGTCGCCAAAACATGAACTAAGGTGTCCTCTTGTTAAAGAAGGGGTAACCACATGTGTTTTGTCAAACAATAAGTGGTTCCGAGCTTACAAAAAATTAGTGGTTACCCATGTTCTAACGAGGGAATAGCTCAGTACAAGCTTTGGCGACTGACGAACAAAACACAAGAATAACAGTATCCATAATGAACTACAAAATACAAACGGTTCGTGTTACATACAAATTTACACATTTGCATGAATCTGGTGTTGTATTTTGTGTTACATCCATCAAACGGTTCGTGATATATTTTGCTAACATGGGCTTTACAGGTGTATACTGTTCAATCTGGTAGATTTGTGTTACTCCTCACATCGCTAGGAAACACATAGGAGTCAGCATCTGCAACTGGTTACTCAAGCTTTAACGAGGGGACACCTCATTAGATATTTTGGCGACTAAAAACATTGCGACCATTTTGGCATTTTAAGTTCTTATGTCCTTCAGTTACAATCTTGTGAATTGCTTCCATGACCCTTTTATGTACCAAAATATGCTAAATTGATATACATATGTGCATAAATAACATCTGTCAACCTACAAAATATCAAAACATCAAGATCAAAACATCAAGGGTTACCCATGTTTTAACGAGAGGACACCTCAGTTCACGTTTTGGCGACTAAATGCAGTAATGGCAATTTGGCATTTTAAGTTCTTATGCTCTTCAGTTACAACTTGTGAATTGCTTGGATGACCCTTTTATATACTAAAATATGATAAATTGACACACATGTGTGCATAAATAAGATTTGTCAACTTACAAAACATCATGGGTTACCCATGTTTTAACGAGGGGACACCCCAGTTAACGTTTTGGCGACTAAATGCAGTACGACCAATTTGACATTTTAAGTTCTTATGTCTTTCAGTTACAACTCTGTGAATTGCTTGGATGACCCTTTTATGTACTAAAATATGATAAATTGACACACATGTGTGGATAAATAACATCTGTCAACTTACAAAACATTATGGGTTACCCATGTTTTAATGTGGGGACACCTCAGTTAACGTTTTGGTGACTAAATGCATTACAATAATTGTGACATTTTAAGTTCTTATGTCCTTCAATTACAACCCTGTGAATTGCTTCCATAACCCTTTTATGTACCAAAATATGTTAAATTGACACACATGTGTGCATAAATAACATCTGTCAACTTACAAAACATCTTGGTTTACCCATGCTTTAACGAGGGGACACTTCAGTTCACGTTTTGGCGATTAAATAACAATTTAAAGCAATATGATGCAACATTTTCCCAAAGAAGTCATATGTTACAACATTGAACACATATGTAAATAACAATTTAAATAACAAGATGATGCAATATTAATTTCAATTCTTCGATAAAAATTTGTTCAATTTACATTAACAATAATTAATTGTTGTGACTTTTTACATTCCTTAAACCACCCCTTATAGACCTTTTTCTTTTCTTAGGGTATGTGGTAAAAGGAGGTCCTAATTTAAAGGATTTAAGAACATCTTTGCTGGAGTCTTTGTTCAAGTTCTTTTAATGGTGGGTGCTTCTGCCTCTGTCTTCTGGCTTGTTGTTGTGGTTGATGTTAGGGATGCTGGTGGGTTTCCTGCTAGGGTTGCTGGTGGGAGAGTGGCCATGTCATATAAGGACTCGAATGCACTCCTGACTTTAATCTTTTAAATGGAGGTCGTCCCTTTCTTGAAATTGGTACAGGGCTATGAATATCTATGTTGACGCCGTCATTAATGGAATTAAATACATATTTTCCACCAAGAACTAACAACAAAACTGTAAAATGACCATTAAATATATCTTTTCCCTTTGTAGCCATCAATGTTCAAACACCGAATTAGCTTGTGTGCATTAGTAATGGTTTTAACGCTGCATTAATCAGAGGTTGCACCTTCTTTAACGAGGGGACACCTTCCCTCAAGTTTTGGCGACTATACACATGAACATATCAACACATAAACAACACTAACGTGTGTCGCCAAAACTATAACTAAGGTGTCTCCTCATTAATGAAGGGGTAACCAGTGAGGTTTTGTAAAATAATTGTCATTGTCATCAGTAGCCAAAGCTTGTACTGAGGAGTCCCCTCGTTAGGACATGGGTAACCACTGATTTTTTGTAAGCTCAGAACCACTTATTGTTTGACAAAACACGTGTGGTTACCTTTCTTTAACGAGAGGACACCTTAGTTCATTTTTTGGCGACTCAACACACATGTGTTCATCACTTACCAAAACAAACAGATTCAAACATTATAAACCCTAAATCCTTACAAAAAACATTTCTTTTTCATCAACAACGAAGAATAACACTGTAAATCACATAAAAGACCAAACTTTACTTTAAACACCAACGAAAATCAAATCCTAAACGCAGAAACCTTTTATATTTCAGCAACAACGAAGAATAGAACACCAAAAACACTTCCTTTTCCATTAAAAAGAACATAAAAACCCAAACTTACACAGAAATCACATAAAAAACCAAACTTTACTTCAACCACCAACAAAAAACCAAATAAAGCTATTCCCTTTTCCTTCAAACCCCCATAAAAAAGCAACCTTTACTCCACAAACCCTAAACCCATACGAAAATCATACAAGACACATTTAAACGATGCAAAATAGTTCCTTTTACATGAAAACCTCATAAAAGACTCACCTTTAGCAACTTTTGATGGAAAATGGAAGAAAATCTACCACGGAGAAGGAGAGCAGAGACAAAGCCAAGTGGAAGACTTGAGCAGGGAGACAAAGTCAGTGCAGAGAGAACGAGAGTAGAGCCGAGTGCGCAGAGAGGTCGCGAGATCGAGAGAAAGTGAGCGACTGAGAGGGTGAGAGACAGAGTGAGAGTGAAAGAGTGAGAGGGCGGGATTTTGAAAATGAAAATTAGGGCTTCAAATTTCAACCATTGCTCTTTCCAAATTTGTCTCTGCCACGTAGGATACTTTGACACAATTACCCCGGTGTCAAGTGAGAGTAATAAACCAACGGTGTCAACATATCATTACTCTTTTGAAAATTGTGGAGATGCAGGTTTAAATTGAGGAGATGCATAAAGCAATATTATTTTTTCTTTTTAAAGTCTTACTTATCCATTTATCGAAATTTTAAACAATTATTTCTTTGTTAATAACACTAGATAAAACTAACCCATAAAAAACACATTTTCTAGTTTTTTTAACTGAAAATAACATAATTTACAAACAAATTCAAGTTTAAAAGTCTTGATCTTTATCATTTTAAAATGAAGAGTTCGATTCAAAGAAATGGATTATTCTAAAATAATTGAACATTTCAACTAATTTACATTAAACCAATCATTATAAAGTATATAATAATCTCTTACAAAAGCATGCTTATACATATTTCTTTATAAATATTTTTAGGATAGATAAAATAATATACATACGTTAAACATAATTTAAAGAAATTACATCACGAATTCTTTATAAATTAATTTATACATTAACTTATACACATACTAATTGTAGCTTCTAGAAGTATTTATGAAAAAGTTTATACCACAATGTCCTATATGTGTATTTCACATATTTAGTTTTATGCTTCTAATTTTCTTTCAAGTTATATTTTGGAAATAACATAGAACCAAATAACTGGTGAGTGTTTCATTAGTGAAGATAGTATAAACTATACACTGATTTTGTTGATTGTTTGCACAAACTTTATATAGAAGAACACACTTTTAATATTTTACTAGAGAATATGTTGAATATAAAATGATGTGAACGATCATATAAATACTCAAGCGATCAGTATTATCAAAGTTTTATTTTAAATATTATATGACACATTATGAGTCATTTTGACACCTAAAACAAATTTATTTAAATATACTATTTTATTTATCACCAGAAAAGTGTTTTAAATAATAAGCACTACTAAGTATAAGATGACATATACAATCTTACATACACGTAAATAACTCTTTAATATATAAATATAGTGAAAACTAAGAAAGAGCCAAACATCTCTTTTCTAAATACAACTTGATAATTATATTTGATCGATGACGAATTCTTCCTCCACTCCCATATCCTCTTCCTGCACCTCCATAATAAATATAAAATTACACATATATCCTTACATTACAATTAGAAAAGTTAGTATTGCCCTCTATCCTCTTTACCTCTATAACTCTAATCCGTTGTCCACCATCTCATCGACGCTGTCTAAATCTTAAATTAAAGCTTCAAACAAGTCCTAGGTAAGCAATTATTGATGTTTATTAGCAATTTGTGAGTGATATTGTTGATTAAAGTAGTTAATTTGGTGATTGGGGGACTGTCGACGACGACTTTTGCAATTTGATAGTTTGACAACCGGATGAGTTTTATCCGGTTCTCATTTTGTTTTGCAAAATGACAACCGGATGACACCCCCATCCAGTTCACATTTTGAAAAAAAAAATGTAAATCAGATGGGGGTGTCATCCGGTTGTCATTTTGCAAAACAAAATGAGAACTGGATAAAACTCATTCGGTTGTCAAACTCTCAAATCGCATGACATTCATTGTCCTAAGTTGTACCTAAATATGGAGATGGTGTGCTTAATCCAGGTATTGAGCCGTTTGTGACAATTCACCATCATGACTTGCCACGAGAATTGGAAGAACAATATGGTGGTTGGCTTAGTCCCCTGATACAGTAAATGTGTTGATCTTACTATTTCAGCCCTATGATATAAATGCTAGATTTTAGAAATTTACCATTTCTCCTAAGAAATTGTCCTCTAAGCTGATGAATTCCTCAGCATAACTAAAGCTAATTTTACTGCAAAACTTTGATAAATGTGTATTCTTTATTGTAGGAGAGATTTTGTTTATTTTGCTGAAATTTGTTTCAAGAGCTTTGGAGACAGGATTAAGTACTGGGCTAGCTGCAGACTTTGGCTTTATAAGAGGAACATATCCCCCTGGTCATGCACAATATGTTACTTTCACATGCCAAGGCTGTTGAGTTGCACCGAAAGCATTTTCAGGTATTTGTTGTCACATTTTCTAGTTTAGGGGAAAAAGGATTAATGACCATGATGGGATTCTAAGATAGTAAACTAATCTAGGAAAAATAAGGTGGAATCATTGACATTGTTGTTCATACCTTCATGTATGAACCTCTTAGAGATGAAGAATGTCACAGACAAGCTGTGAAAAGAGTCTTGTCTTTTGTTGTATCCTGGTAAGTTGTGTTAGTAAGTAAGTACTATCATAAATCATTATGTATTTTATTAAAGAAAAGATTAGCAGCACAAGAAAAATCTGATATTTTGTAGGTGTTTAGATCCTTTGGTTTGTGGTGGGTACTCTGCTGAAATGCACTCTATTCTTGGAAGCCTGTTGCCAAAATTCTCTCCTAAAGAGAAGAATCTCATAAAGGGCAACTTAGACTTCATTGGAATCAATAACTATGGAACTCTTTATGCCAAGGACTGCTCCCTCTCTGCTTGTCCTCTAAGAGCAGGTCGCCCAATAAGAGGCTTTGTAAAAACAATCGGAATAAGAAATGACAACCGGATGGCACCCCCATCCGGTTCTCATTTTATTTTACAAAATGACAACTGGATGGCATCCCCATCTGGTTCACATTTTGAAAAAAATGTAAATTGGATGCGGGGTGTCATCCGATTGTCATTTGCAAATGTGAACCAGATGGGGTGCCATCCGGTTGTCATTTTGTTTTACAAATGACAACTGGATGACACTCAAGGTCATTCTGGTCATTTTAACATAGGTACTTTGAGAATTATTTTTTTTATGGAGGTGCAGGAAGAGGGTATGGGGGTGGAGGAAGAATTCGTCTTGATCGATGGTGAAAATAAAAGTGCAATGGACCTAAAACAAAAGCCCAAAGTTTGGAGAAAAAGTGAGTGCACCATCATTTTGGTAACCTCCAGTAGTTAAACAAAAGCATTAAAAAAAGATCTGAAAGAAATAATCAAATTAGGGTTTTCAATTTAGTCTGATTATGGCATATGAGTACATCATACTATATAAAGATAAGAAGGATTATAACATAGAATAGACAAAGATCTTTGATTCATCATGATGTTGATTCTCTCCTTTCCTTTATGGTCAATGCAAAGAATAAAGAGAGAAGAGTGTGTACAAAATGCTCCCCATGTTAGAAGACCATATTAAGAGAATTGTATGTTTTATTCTTTAATAGGATAGAATAAAAACTGACTATGGACAATTGTAGGGACTCTTTTATTTATTATTAATTCACAATGGATTCAGTCAACCTATTATCAGCTGACCCAATAAATATTTACACAATATAAACAAAATTATTTTATGTAACCAAATAAATAATAACAATAATGGTTACATAATATTTAGCAAATAATTTAATCTAGACAAGTTACTAATTTGTGTATGTCCACAAAATAATTAATCCAACATTCTCCTACTTGGACAACATTTAGATCACAACATTGAAAATTAATTTCGAACAACTCACAACATGTGTGGCCATAATAAAATGTCAAAATATTACAACATATTTAACCAAAAGATCCGAAATGAAATGTGTAAGCATTTTACCACCGCAAAAAAATCATACTCGAAGGAGTAATGATATCATACAAAAATAAAACACCTACATTTCGGTGATCTTTATAAATGTGAAATATACACTTATATGTCTCAATCATCCGCCCAAGATGTTATATGAGATTAAAACAATTTCACCACAATAACAATTTGATACTATGTCCAAAATGTCTCAAAATTATGTCATTATTCAAAACCATATAAATAACATCGATTGTGCAAATCATAACAAAATATGATAATACAAGATAATTGTCATCACAACAATAAACAATTATTGTCAAACATTTCAATAAATACAACAATACAATAAATGGGTCCAAAAGGGAAGTACATATACATAAAAGAAAACTCTTATTAAACCAATACATCAAAAGACCTCATTACACACACATGGGTTACATGCTCAACAAAGACTTTAATAGTCAATTCCTTAGTTAAAGGATCTGCAATCATAAGCTCTATGGGAATATGCTCAAGTATCGTCCAATCATATTAACAACAAAAGCAATATCAGGACGTGTGCAAACTTGAACATACATAAAACTGCCAATAGCGAAAGCATAAGAAATTTTCTCCATTTATGAAATTTCACAATTATTATGAGGACACTGGGATTTAGAAAACTTCTCACCCAGTCCTCGTAATTAGTTTCGTTCAGCTTGATCAAGGAACCCATTTTGCATAGGCAAAGCTGAAATAAAACGTATCAACGATAGAAAATTAAACCATAGAATTTGTTGAGCTTTCAACCACAATATCATATCCTTAAAACTTTAAGAATATAATAACCAATCATCAAGAATTATGTTAAAAATAAACAAACCGAAAGGTAAGCTTAACATTAATATAAATATTAATGCAACAATAAGAACAATAATTTTCAACAACTAAATAATGCACTTAACATAATTCGTCTCACGAATGTGAGATTAAAATTATGTAAGACATCCAATAATATTCACAAAATTGATATTTATCACAATCCGTCTCGCGAAGGCGAGCTCTCAATCATAAAAAACATTCACTAATATTCACAAAATTGATATTTTATTACAATCCGTCCCGTGAAGACGAGCTCTCAATTATAAAAAATATCCAACAAATCAAAATAAATTTATATCATAAATTTTTAATAAAATATTATAAAAGAAAATCAATAATGACAATTCACGATCAAGACTTTAAAAAAATTATAATTTGGTACGCCACTCCATCGTTAGCAGAACATAAGTTCTCGCTCTGTACCACAACATTACCTTAGGTTATCCAAATTAAGCTAATACCATCATTAACATAAAAAAATAAAAAATTAAGGAATCAAATCAAGACCCTACCATAGCACGTTCTTCGATTGTGCTACCCAAAACAAAGCAACAATTTTCTGTACGAAGGAGGCACGCATAATTAAATCTGAAAATAAAAGGCACAATCTATGCCAATAAATAAAAGGCAAACAATCGTGGGCTTTACACACGAGACACCATTCACTGAGAATGCAATTGAAGCAAAAACCAATACGACAGCCGTTTCATTTCAGTTTGTAGAAATGCTGTAGTACACCACAAGTTTCCATACAAGGGAATAATCCAATGTTATGAATCCATGTATTTCTTGGTTCGGAAGGAAAGAAATCAATAGGTCTTAAAAAAATAGATGTCAAAAACCTAATGTAACAACAAAAATAAGTTGTAATAGAGCCTTAACATCCTTCCAGTCCCCAGAAAAATATCACTAACACGTTTTACGCACGTAATGGTATAGGGTCACACAACCCAAGACGATGGACATACACCAACATGATTCAAATTCCTAAAAGCAATTCACTTTTGTACGTTGTCCCAAATTAAAGTCACGCACATCAATATTAGGTATTAGGAGAGGATGTAAGATTTAACTGAAGGTAGGTGGGAATTTTAAACTATCATGACTCTATGTTACAACGTTACCAATTTCTATAACTTGGAAATATTCCCCTTTGTTGCTTATTAATCTCTACTAGAAAATCAGCTGGCTAACTTCAATAAAATATTCCATCGTAGTCAACATGTTTTTCATCCACAAGACTACAAAATCACTATTAGTTGGTAGTTAGCACCAAAGTGAGGAAATGATACCACTTGAGCATCGAGTCAGTAAATCTAATCCAAATAAAAAAAAACATTGAGGTTTTATTCGTAAAACGTTAACTACTAATCACCTCAATTGGTTATACCAAACCCAGAATGTAACAAAAAAGAAATAACAAACTTCCATTAGACCACATAAACTCTTGACCTCATTGCTTTAAAAACCAAAATGCCTGTACTAAATTACCAAATTGTGGATATAGAAATAGTATTGAAAAATAATAATAATGACTTGCAACCTTCTTCTGAGAATGAACCAAAGAATCCTCTGGATTCAGGAAAGTATTAATTTTGGCCAAGCAAACCTTTTTATATAATATAATAGAAGACATCAAATTGAACCATCTAATTATGATGCAGTTAAACACATCTAGTACCAATAAAAAGAAGGGAAGAAAATGGACATGAAGAGATTAGGAGCAAGCCCTATAGTAATACTTGGTCAGAGATTACAACTAAATAGTCACCCCCTGGTTAGAGATTACAACTAAATAATCACCCCCAGTTAACATAAAAACACAAAACACCACAGTATGACAAACTTTAATCCAATAAAAGAATAGTGCCTTGTTTGGCCCACTAACATTTGATATCGTTTGTACAACAATTACCTTATTGTAAATTACGGGCAACTACATGTATCAACCAATGTTATCATAAATAAAATTTTCAAATAAAACATTTTTAGTAATTTGGGCAAATAAAAATAGCTTGACTGTATAATAACAGTGTTGATAAAGCATTACAAGTACAAATTAATAGGCTTTCGATACAATATTTTTCATATAACATCAGCTAACATGCCAAAGCCCCTATCATTCAGAGTAATTTGAATTGAGCATCACAACAATTTAGTACAGTCCAATCCAGAAAGCTAATAAAGCAAGAAAACCAGAGAATTCACTGACACTTTCCTGAAAAGGATTTCATTTAACTTACATAAGAGAAAAACGAAAGACTGGGTTTTTATTTATCAATTCAAATAATATCAATTTAACAACTCACAGCCACAATCAAAAACTAAAACTGATACTAAAACTGATACGAATGGAAAAAATAATCAAATTAAGATTTTCAATTTAGTTTGATTATGGTATATGAGTACATCATATTATATAAAGATAAAAAGGATTAGAATCTGGAATAGAAGGAAGAGTTTTGATTTATCATCCTGTTTGTTTTCTTGATCAATGGTCTCTGTAAAGAATGAAGAGAGAAGAGTGTATACAAACTGCTCCCAATGTCAGGAAGACGTATTCAAAGAACTATATATTTTATTCTTTAATAGGATAAAAACTGACTATAGGCAGTTGTAAACATTCACACAATATAAACAATATTATTTTATGTAACCAAATAAATAATAACAATAATGGTTACATAATATATTGGCAAATAAGTTAATCTGGACAAATATGTCCACAAAATAATTAATTGGACAAGACTGACATAGGTCTTCTTGAGTCTAAGCAAGCCTAAAACTTCAAAGATGTATTAAATGTTCTTGTCTTAACATTGAATGTGTGTGACTTCTTTAATAATACCCTCTTAAACATGATAGAGCTTTTCAGACCTTGAAAGATAGCTTCTCTCTGTCTTTTGAGAAATGTCAAAACACAAAAAATATGATTAAATTGTGTTTTAAAATTGTTGATAGTTTTTGCATTGTATCTTTTGATGGCAAGCAATAATAAAATAGTTTTGGATGGAGAGACATTGTGTTAATTTTTTTCTTAAAATTAGTCTACAAATCTCCTTCTTTGTTTAGTGTAATACAATAATATGTAGATTCATAGAAATAAAAAATAAATAAATAAAGAATTTGATAATATTTTTAAGAATAAAAAAATTGTTATATAATAAAAGGAAAATGATGGAACGGTTAAAAATTAATACTGTACACATTAAGGGTATCTTTGGTATTTAAAAAATTATATAGCTTAGCTTAAAATTTATATATTGTAGGAAGCCTCTACCTCCATTGAGGTTGGTTTTGGTGTCTTATGGGCCAATTGGCTGAATTAGGCCATGTTATACGATTTAATGACATTGGTGGACGCACTTTGTCATTTTGGGTTGAGAGCGTGGATGGTGGAGTTAATGTGTTACTTGAAGTGGAGGAGTGTTTAGTGGATAGATTAAGTTTAGCCATGGAGTGTTTGTTAAATGGATTAAGGTTAGTCGAGGAGTGTTTGGTGGATGAGTTAAATTGAGAAGTGTTTGGTAGATGGACGAAGAAGTGAGACGTGGAATGTCGAGAGTATGTCGGAGTAGTCACCATTATCTCCCAAATTCACAATGAAAATAGTCCCATATTAAAACGATCTTATAAAAGAAAATAATTTATAAAGGTTTGTGAAATATCATTGATTATAACCCTGAACACAATACCATGATTCTTCAATCACCCCTAAACCTAATACATTAACTCTTTCGTTCACACTTCCCACTTAAAACATAGACCTTATCTTCCCTTGCCTATATTACCTAGTCACATACCCTCCTAGAGCCCTTCAATTCCACATTTGTCTAGAACCATCACCCAACAAAATTTCTTCTTGCAGTATATCATTTTTTAACCTGCACCTTATCCGTTCACAGAAATGTCTAACATTCTTTCCTATAATTTTCAGACCGTTCTGGAATTTGTAAAAACAGTATACGAATCAGATTTTTCTTTATTATCAATGAAGATAATATAATATATTTTCTAAGAATACATTGGGTTATTAATAAAACATCTCTTTGAGCAAATATAATGCTATCCCAAGCTTATGCTATTTCTATAAAGTTACACAGTATTTATTTTTTGTTGAAGGGGTATTTTTTCATGGGTTAGCTCTAGTTGCTGGTTGAGCCGGATGTGTTTATATTTAAAAAAATAGTTTTTTTGTTTTTCTCCCTTCTCAATGCCTCTGTTGAACATTCCGCCTGGGTTTTGCTCCCTACGGTGTTAAGACACAAGTTGGGTTTTAGTTCCAGTTCAGTTTTAGATAAATTAGGTCAGACTAAGATAACTCGTGTTAAGCCAAGTTGGATTAAATCTATGTTAGTTTAATTGGATGGTATCTAAGTTAAGTCGAGTAAAAAAAAAAAAAAACACTCTTGCTAAGATGGTCCACCATATTTATTACATATTATTTTTATCTATCATATATTAGAAAAAAAAATATACAACACAAATAATATTCACTTAATTATTTAATCAATTATTTCATTTATTAGTGGTGTTCCAATTCATTTTAAGTAAAACTTTTTAACAAACTTTTTATATTTTCTACATTTTTACATCTCCTTAATCTTTATTTTATTTATAAATAAACTAATATTTTAATTCAATACAAAATTTCATAATGAATTCTTAAAACATTCAATTTTGTGGAAAAAGTTAATGATCCAACATCTTCCAATTAATTACCTCTTAAAATAATAATGAATTTTCTAATATTTTTTCATTATAATAGCTTATAAATAATTTTTTCTTATTAACTTTATTTTTACTCCTTAATAAATTTTCTACTAAAATATTATTATTTAATACAATTAAATTTTTAAGCTTTAATCTAAAAAATTATATTTTAACATTTTTATTCATAATATTTATTTTTTAAATTATTTATTTTCTAAACAATTATTTATTATGTGTTCATGAAGAAGACAAAAGATTATTCCTTTAATATAATAAAATCTTTAACTCTTAGAATGATATTTTTCCAAAAATTAAAAATAAAATTATTACTTTAAAATAGGAATTGAGATTATGTTTAATTTAATTATAAAAAATTTAAAATTTTCCTAATTTAATAAAAAATAAAATTATTGTTAATAATTTAATTAAAAATAATTTAAAAAGAAAAACTAAATTTTTTACATTTATTTATCATGTCTGTTAGTATTTGTATGTTAAGATACATTTGAAAAAAGAGATAAAAAGAAATTAAGATATATAAGATTACAAGTGTTTCACTGATTTCCGTTAATATTAGAGAGGTATTCTTTTTTATTCTCTCGTACCTTTTATTTATTATTTATTTATTATTTATCTTTATATTTATTTTTGTTATTAAAATATAAAACTTATATTAATAAAATATTTACTCTTTTATATGATTATTTTCAATTTAAATATATATTAAATTATAATTAAATAATTATTCAAAGATTTATTTAGTCGTTATAGATACGTAGTTTTTATTTATTTATTCTTAATAGATAATATTATTTTAATATTTTATAACTTTTACATTATCATTTTAAATTTTTTAATTTTTATATTCTAGATTCTTAAAAATAAAAAAATTAAATAAAAATTTAATGATTATAATAATTCCAAAAGTTAGGATGAGAAGTGGACAATTGTTCCTGCACTTTTATTCCCCTCACACGCTCAATTAAATCACGCCATTACCACAACCAAATTAAATAAAAAGTTCACCTTTCATTTTTCTTTCTCCATATATTTTAAAAAATTCCTTTAATTTTAAATTAATATAAATTCAGTTAAATATATTATTTTTAAATATTTCTTTTTGTAATAACAAAATTAATATAAATTCAGTTAAATATATTATTTTTAAATATTTATTTTTATAATAACAAATTTGGTTGAAAAATATAGACATTTCTTAATATTTATAAGATTAAATTCATTAATTATTAAAAAGTTTGTTAATATTTATCAAGATTATTTCTTAATATTTTATTCATACAAAATATTATCACTGTTTCATCTCAAATTGTAGATATTTTAACAATAAAATATCTAATTTCAACAAAATTAATGAAAATAAAATAATTATTAATATGCAATCGATTACTTTGTGCATTATACAAACTTTTTGTGTACTATACTTATAATTTTTTAAAGTATTGAAATTATTTTTGATATTTATAAATTATTATTTTTCATCTACTTTTATTCATGTTTTTTACAATAAAAATATGTCATATGATTTTTGTTATTTATATATATATATATAATACTAAAGAAGAAAGTAAAAAGGAACTAAAAAAAATAGAAAATAAAAATCTTATTTTATTGATTTAAATTTAGGAAAACCTATTAAAATATATATATATATATATATATATATATATATATAT
>Ga0209489_101661_pt1 | contig 45753 bp, 26 predicted proteins | sample SiratrowhiteBW_FD_187527 | JGI IMG/M metagenome (GOLD analysis project Ga0209489, IMG submission 187527) | Root nodule microbial communities of legume samples collected from California, USA - Siratro white BW (SPAdes) (version 2) | ecosystem: Host-associated > Plants > Roots > Nodule | place... | reverse complement strand
TATATATATATATATATATATATAATATTTTGTAGCTATGTGCTAAATCACTTTGTAGGTGGTTGCAAGTGCACAATTGTTAATTACTATTAGGTCAAATAAAATTTAATGTCTCTTTATTAGAAATAAGTAAGACAAAAGTAGAATTGGATATTAATTCGTAAGAGAGTGATAGAATATGAACAAGGATTTATTGAAAAAACAAAATTCATAAAAAAATAAATAAAAATATGAGCATGGATATAATAGTTTTGATGAACAACAGAATTTAGTTCTTAAAAACCAAATTCTCAGCATAATTTTGACAAAATTGGTCGAAACACGACTAATAAAAACCCAATTCTGACTTATTTATTTTTGTTTTTAAAAAAATAAAAGAAATTTATGCTAATTTTAATAATGTAAATTAATGATAACAAATTTAATGTTTATATTAAAACTATTTAATTTATTATATTACTATTATATTAAAATATTTGAAGTTTATAATTTTTTTTCTCAGAGAAATTCCATTATTAAATAATTGTTCGAATAATTAATTCTAATAAAATTTAGAAATTAATGAATTTAAATTAATCATTTAAGTTAATACTGTAAAATTTAATTTAATTTTAAAATCAATAATGTATAAATTTATTTTTAATAATTTGAAACATACTATAATAATAAATTTCACTTGTAAATATATTTGTAGGTTTAGTATTAAATTTGTTAAAAAATAATGTATAATACGACAAAATATAATTAATTGATACGATAACAACATAAAAAGTAAACAATCGATAATTGAATAAGAAATAAATGAAAAAAAATATATGGATTCTATTAGCATATGTATCACAATCATTAAAGTTGTTTAAGTCACTAAACATGTTATCAATAATAGTTTTAAGTAAATTCTTTTTATAAACAAATAATTCAATCTTACTTTTATTGTTTCTCAATAAGAAATAAAGATGTAAACTCTCTTGTCTTACGCTAACTTTATTAACAATAATAACTTTTAATTAATAATAATAGTCACCTTCAATTTTTTAATTAATAATAATTAAATTATTAATTTATTATTTCTTATGTAAGATTACTAATAGTAAAAATATTAATTTATCATTAATAATTTAAGTTTTTAAATTAAAATTTAATATTAATATTTTACATCTATTAATTTTCTTATCATCATTTTAATTAAATAAATTTTATTTAATCTAATAAATTAATTTAATACTGTTTAATTATATATAATAGTACAAACTTTAAACATGAATTAATTTACTTTAATAATTTATTTTAAGAGTTTTAAATTAATATTTTAAAATATCTTTATATTTCTCGTAATATTTATTAAGTAAAAAATTTGGTCAGATGTTTACTCATGGGCAGTCTAATTTTAATTTTTCTTTTACTAGCATCAAAATAATCATGTTTAGAGGATACGTGGGAGCCAAAATCTAACCTACTATAGTAAATAAATTTATTTGTTTAAATCATCCAACAATTGGTTAGTCTTGGAAATTATTTTTTCAATGGCTTTATTTGGGAAAAAAATCTCTTTTTTTTTTATTAAAATGGCATATTTTTTTCCTCACTCCCTTCATGAAAAGAAACACTCTTATCTCCTTTACACTAAATACTCTCCCATCCACACTTCACATGCTCTTTCTTCTTCAACTTCCCCACCCTAAAATAATAATATGTTTTGATATATTTAAGGATTTATCTATGTAAAATAAATATAAAAGTCTTTATGACTAACGACATGATATAATATTGACACGATATAATATTTAGTAAAGGACAAAACACTATATGAAATTTAATTAAAATATTAGATGAAGTTTAAAATGGTACAAAATGTAACATGAAAGACATGAAATCTAATTAATTGTCTTTTGCACAGCAACAAAAATTATCAACATATTATAATGTTCTGAAAAACACAAGAATAAGTGAAAGTATGCAAGAAATAAAGGTTTCATTTAAAACATTTATGAAAGAAAGTTTTTCCATGCTTAGAACAAAAAATTAACATATAAATATTATGTAAATACTACATGCAAATAAAGATTTCCAAACTTCTTAAAACTTATAAAAATAACTCGTCAACTAAACAATTACAAAAATGCTTCATTTATAAATCATTTATGTCTATAAACTTAACCTCTATAACAATGAAATTATTTGTATATCCTCTCATTTCAAAACAACTTTTGTTTTGTTGCATTTCCAAAATGAACATTGTTTAATCAACCCTTAATTAAAAATAGTATTGACTATTTATACTTAATCTCAAGGAGAAGTTAGTGGATAGTTAAAAGTAATTTTGAATCATTATAAGCCGAAAATAACAATAAAGATACTTGTAATCAAGTTTTGATCAATAAAACTCTTAATAAATAGTAAAGAAGAAATGAAAATAGCTTAAATTAAGAAAAACTATTATAAATTAAAGTACTACTATTTTTGAATTATTTAGTTTTAAATGTTTTTAAAGGTTTGAAAAATATAATAAATTTATTTTTGAAACTATCAAACAATCCCCTATCAATAAGTTTTTTTTTAAAAAAATTAAATCAAAATATTTTATTAGTTCTATTTAAATTCTTATTTTTAAAATTCCTCTAAAGAATTCTTCCTCAATAAATCACTTTGTGAAGAAAAAACATGTTTTGAAAAATATGTTTCAAACTCTTGTTTTCTCTTAGTAAAGTGTATTTTCTGGACTATTTTTCTACTTTTGTATTCTTTAAGCTACCTTACAAAATATTAAGAATACAAAAATTTATTTTGAAATGTAAAATGAGAAAAAGAGCGTTCTAAAAGTATTTTCCAGAACACTCCTTTATATTCCACAATGTAATTTTAAGAACACTGTTCTGTTTCTAACATTTTTTAAAGTAGTTTTGAAACTCTCTTTTCATTATTCTTGTTCCGGAAATACTTTTTTTTTTCAAGTTTGGTGAGTATTCTTCGTAATACTCTCTTTACATTCTATAATGTATTTTCTGAAAATAATTGTTTTCTTAATGTTCAAAACAATACTTATTTTGAACACTCTTTCATTTTTCATGTTTTCAGAAGTATTTTTCAGAATGGTAAGAAAATAAAAATGTATATGTTTTATAAGATTGTTGTAATCTTATGTATAACCCGTCAGACCCATTTTTAAAATTTTAATTTTCATATACATTTTAAATAATATATATATATATATATATATATATATATATAGCTATTAATTACATTTTTTCCAAAAAATGCATAAAAGTAATAACTTAAAAAAAAGAAAATAGAATTATATGTTTGCTTAAAATGTAGTGTTTCTGAAAGGAAAAACTAGGTTGTAATATAATAAATTGATATTTTTAAACTTTTGTATGATTAATAAAATTTAATAAAGATTTTCTTGTGACACTTGATTTAGAAGATATGGAAACAATAAACATGAACCCAATGAAGAAAAAGATAAACAAAAAAATTCAAAATAAAAAGGAGAACTAAAAAGATAGACATAAATATTTTTATAATAGTTTATTATTTCAGTATTTTGAATATTATATTATAACCACAATTCATACGTGAAACATGAAACCACTCAAAATGTACCTAGATCCTTGAAAATCTATAAAAAATACTACAAAAGATACAATGATTTAAAACAATCACTTATAGAGATAGATATTCTAAAAAGAGTAATGAAAGATAGATTATACATATTTTTCATCAAATGTTTCTAAGACAAGACTATTATCAAAGGTTTATAATCGACAGTTTTTTCTTAAAGTTTTTTAAAGTAAAAGTATGTTTGCAGATAGTTATAACTAATTTTCTTTGAAAAAAAAAAACTTTTTCTGTTCAAAGACATAAAATAAACATAACATATAAACTAATATTATCACAATCTAATATATGAATCACACACATTCACGTGTGAAAACAAGTAACATTCATAAGATAAATGGTCTACTATCGAATCACAAACTAAAAAATCTTCATTTTTCAAGATTCTTAATTAACATTTTTAAGTTTGTTGTTTGATTATTTTAAAATTTAAATTAGTTAACCGTCAAAATAATTAAATTATATTTTAAAAACCATTTAAATAATACTATTCATAGCAACTAATAACGGGGATTGACTTTTGTAGTTGCTTGTCATATGCACATTTTTTTTACCTCTTTACCCTTCATATTTTTTTCCCTCTTTCTAATCTAACGTTCATATGCACATTTTTAACCAATTTTTCAATTTTCATAATTTACAAGAAATCATCCATAATAAGTAGTCACAATTAAGAATTTAAAGTATTTTTATAATATAATCACAACAATGAATAAAAAAATATTTTATATCAGTTAATATATATTTTTTAAAATTTTACTTCTTAATAAAAAATTATTTCAATAATAGTTTTATCAAAAAAAAATTAATTATATTTATTATGTTTTACTATTATAAAATACAAGCTTGATAACCCTATATTTCTACTAATAATAATAAACTCTCTCTCTCTGTCTCATTCTCGTTATGTCTACAATTATTTATCATGTCTAATAAATACTGTTCTTTAATCTACAAATATCTTTGCAAGATAAATTGTGTAAATTTTTATTTTATTTTAAATTAGTATTTAACTTGTTATGTACGAACACATTTACTTATAAACATAGAAATTAAATATTTTATTTAGAATATGTATAACTGTGTGAGAAATTTAACGTTAACCATATTTACTTCATCATTACGTTTAAATGAATTTTTAAATTATTTTTTAAATAAAACTTTTCTTTTTATTCTTCATTTTCTCTTCGGTTAAATTAAATAAGAAAAATTTGCAAATTTCAAAAGCTTTATTTTCGCTCGGTCAAACATATGCAGAACAAATAAAATAGCAAAACGAGCAAGGTTGTTTAAAAGACTGATTCTTCCTGCACCTCCATGGTGACTTCCTACACCTCCATAATTTTACCATATTTCCATATGGAGAAAAAGACGAAAATAACTTTTATTTATAATAACTGCCATTCATTTTTTTCCATTATATGAGTTGCATAAACTGTAATACAATTAAAAACTAAATACATTACAGATTGTACAACCCGCAATATAAAATTTTTTTTTAATAAAATTTTTTTTTAAATACATTGCGGATTGTACAAACCGAATACAAATTTTTTTAAATTGACAAACTTACTATTGTGATGTAATGATAGTTATCATACTAGTCTTATATAATTAAAAAAATACTACAAAAATTTAGTCACCACCGAGAATTGAACTCGGAACCTAACTGTTGTACAACCCGCAGAACATGAAATTAAAAAAAATTGCACCACACACTAAGTTTATAATAACTGAACTATTCTTAAATTAAATTACTTAAACTAAATTATAAATTATCACATGAAATTAAAAGGAATATGGTTCAAAATAATATATCCATTGGAAAATCATCGCTGTTCAGTTCCCTCGATCTGTTGTACAATTTCAATTCGCCTAGGGAATTTTAGTTTAGTGGAACCAATTTTAGAATTAAACTAAATTTATGCATCCTGAACAATTTGAGATGATTTAAGCACAAGTATGAAAGAAGGGAAGCGAGAGCATTCCACATTACAACAGGTAGAAGTTCCATTTTGTCCATTTTTCTTTTATACAAAAAAAGCATGAAACTCTCTGTAGGACATCATAATCAGATATCTTCAATACTAAGCATGGCATGCAGTGCCAGGTACCTCAAAAAAACTGTCCCAGATGCACTGGAAGGCTATCTGTGATGTTGCTCTTGTTTACCATATCGATTGCTTTATGCCAAGGCCATTGCAGGTCAAGATAAGGCCCTTGTAACGATTAAGATAATCCTACATAAAAAAAATGTCAAATAAAACAGGAAGTGTCATTCTTTGTAAATAAAACATTCTTTCCAAACACAATTTCTGTCTGATGAACACAAACATTGCTTACAATGATATTGTAATCATATTCGTAACGCATCCCATTTATGTCATATTCTCTCCTTTTGACTGGATCACTCAAAACTGTGCAATAAAGCCAAATAGGTGTTAGATTATAACTTCACAGAACTCATAGAGTCCCATCTAATCAGCTAATAGAAATAAAGGTACACAGATAATAGAGAAGTGGAGTATAATCAGCAAATATTAAGATCTCATTAGATTTAAATAGGAATTCCGACAATACACGTCAGAGGGGAATTAGACAACAGCAGTAATATCATATTTATAGAACCGTTCACCAGCTACTGTCTCAACCATGATCTATCTTCTCAGGCATCAATGGACCATCTTCCCTATCGGTCATGTGCCTATCACTAGACTATAAACAATGGCCCGGTTGGTAGGGAAACACATGTAAGAAGGGGTAAAGCTCCCATGATCCCATCTCCCTACAAATTAAACAAATCCACCAGTTGTGTTATCAATTCTTAATCTAACAAGCATCCCAGATAACAAGCCAAATCCCTGACAAGAAGCATCACTTTAACAAGGCAAAAGAATGATACACAGATTAGAAAATTTTAGAAGGGTGGCTCATTGCATGAAGCTCCCACCAAATGGAGTTTGGAGAGGGTACAGTAATGCAGCCCGGATTCCATAGGTGGATTTCTAGGATTTGAATCATCTACATCACCATCACATCTATAAAAACTAACTATATCAAATCCGGATGTGGTAATAATCAAGTGGTAGGGTACATTGCAAAATTCAGAGCAGTAGTACGCTTTCCAGTTAAAAGCAGGAAGTTTCTAAAACAAGCATATAGAAATTTTAGCAAATTAGGGGAGATTAGATGAAATTGGAGCCAGGTTTGGGAACCTTTCCTCTTAATTTATATTGAGGATAAATTATTTTAAGCTTCTAACACACAGAAAACAAACTCAGTAAAATGAACCATTCTAGTTGTAAGCAGGATTGCATATATTCTACCAGGATATATATGATAACAGAGCTAATCAAACTCAAGATTTACATTCAACTTCTTTAAACGAATAAGCCAAGCTGAGACTAAAATCTTTTCTTGCGCATGTCAAGCTTGAGCTTCCAGTGCTCAGCTTGACTCATCCACCCCTCCAGCAACAAGGATAATCAAATAACGTCATTGTGCAATGACAAAAACAAAGTTTTCAGATACACCATTTTGATTAAAGTCAAACCACCATAGGCAACATTTAGTCATCTAACCCTCAATAATTGTAACTCCAATCTTCTATTGGATACACTCATTCATTTCTAATATTATCGTCTGCTGCACAACTTCTCATCCACCACAATGCGTATGCTCGTGGTGACACTTCAGAACCCAACATTCAGAACAACAAGCATCACTATTCTTAAGCTTGTTCAGATAAATTTTAACATATGTAAGCTTGCTAAAGTTTTTCATCCTTTGGATTTCTAAAATTCAGAACCACAAGAGAATCATTTAAAAAAAAAAAAAAAAAAAACTACCATAAATAAACTTCGACAACTTATACATAAACTAATTTTAGCGTATTTATATAAATTTATTTACTTTTTTTTATCTCTTCAAAGTGTTTATACAAAAATTACTCAAAAATGTCCTACCAAGCATACATAATATCATATCATAAAGCAAATAACAGTTTAAAACTAGAAACAACGATGGCATCCTTATCCCTAACCCTAAAAACAAATACATAGATACATATATAGATACATACCCTGGTAGGCCTCATTTATGTCTTGAAATCGCGAGGTAGTAGAATCCTGGTCTTTCTGCTTGTCCGGGTGCCACTTCTGCGCACACAACCACACCCCCATTAGCCCCAATCGGAAACCCCACCAAAAGCAAAACGCTAATAACTCAACACAACACAACACACCAGAGCAAGACGAATGTAATTGGAGCGAATATCATCATCCGTAGCATCATAATCCACTTCCAGAATCTTATAATAATCCTGCCCAACACACAACACAACACACAGTTACAGAAACAACCCTATTCACAAAAAAAAAAAAAAGCAAAGTTCGAAGAGTTAGTTAGTGCGTGCAGCACCTTGGGTTTGGCGAGAGCGGAGAAGAAATCGAAGTTGAGATAAGAATCGGGTTCGGGTTCGGGTTCGGGTTGGTCGGATTCGGGCATGGCGTCTTCGTAATCGCCCCATTCCCACATCATGTTTCTGAGTTTGTGAGTTTTGTTGAGAAAGGTGCTGAGAGTAACAAAGAGATAAAGCGAAATAAAGAGTGCTTCTTTTCTTTGTCTGTGTGTCTCTGCGTGCCGCATGTCTCATTTACGCCGCTATTTATCCAACAAATCAAAACGCAACTAACAAACATTCGCTCCCACGAATCTTCCAGATTCACAATTACTACAAACCATTTTCAATTTTCCAAATTCCAAACTTGGATCAACGTTATCTGTATGGAACACGTGTGATTTTTGTAGATATTGTAAGCAGACTAAATTTTAAGTTGATTTTGTGATAAAAAATTATAACTAAATTCGTTTTTTAATATATTATTACAATCTATTTTAGATCTTTTACCTATATCTAATCGCCCTTTCGGCATATAAAAACTGTCCTGAAAAAATCTTCATTTTTTAAATTAATTTTTTTCAAATATAAATTAGGTTTAGACTTATTTATTAAAACAATAATTATTTTCCTTGCAATAAAACAATCTGTTCTCTTGCAAACGAATGTGTAACGATTCAATGCACAATTTCACGACAAAAATCGTTAGGTTCTAGCGTGGTGACGAGACATACGATATTATTTGCGACAAAACGACCAATTACGACGTGTTCGGTTGATTCGGTGATTTTTTTTAGTGTTGGTCTATTTCCGAAAAAAAAAAAAAAAAATCTAATTGAATACGAGTGCAAGTGTTGTTTTGGCTCAATTTTGGGATTCTCTGAATCTCTTCTGTGGCTGTTGGAGGATGCGTTATGGTGTGACAGAATTTTTTATATTCTAGTAGAATAACTTTGAAGGAGATATTTTTTGTACATCTTATTTTAAAGTATGATGTTTCCTTTAAAAAAATGAAAATATGATAATCATAATAGTGATCTTTAAATTGTAACATTGTAGATGTTTTATTAGCTATTGTTAAGATTTAGTTGCACATTTTATTATATTTCGTGATATATTATTTTATTAATTAGATATATTATTCTTAATAAAAAAGTTGTGCTATTTTTATTTTTAAAAGTTAAATTAGTATTTTAATCATTTTGATAACGAGTTGGTTTATAAAATTTATTTTGATAAGAAAATATCGGGAAGAGAAAATAGTGTTTTTAATTCGACAAAGGAGTTTTTTTTTTTTCTAAATTGAAAATAATATAGATTATTCAAAAAATAAATAAATTCCAAAGTGGAGTATTTTATTAATTTATGAAATTGAGTTAATGGTAAAAGGGAAATGAATGGCAGATATATCCTGATTCACGTGAAAAGACTAATTGTCTAGTAATAAAAATAATTAATCAATGGTAGTTTTCAAATATTTATTTTGAACATAAAGAAAAATGATGTAATTAAAAAGTATTACTCTATCTTTATCTTTCATAAAAAAATAAAGTAATTAAAAAGTAATCCTCTACCTTAACTTTCTTAAGTTTAACAACCAACTTAAAAGATGATAAATTTATCTAAGAAAATTAGTTATTTAAACTTTATTTTATAAAAAAAAATTATCTTTCTTAAATATATGTTTTATGTTTCTTCTTCAAGTTTCTTTGTAATTTAATATTCAACTTTTATTATGACAATGTTCTAATGATGTTAGTAAAGAAAAATTAATTTATTAATCAAAATTTTGTTTGAAATAAATTTATTTATTTTTCCTTTTCCAGCTATAGACTAATATCGAGTTAAAAAAAAACACAAATTTGAGAATATCAAAAATTTTAAATATTTACTATTTAGATAAAATTTGAAATTTTTTAAGTTAAAATAATTTAATTATTCTCATAAAAATTTATAATTTTTAAATTTTTTACCTAGATAATATATTATAAAAATATATTTATTTTAACTGCTTTTAAATATATTATCAATACAAGTCAACTTTTATACAACTCAACTTTTAGAAATGAGCATTATTTCTGAAGAGTTTGAATACAATTAGTTAAGGCAAGCGTACATGTGATGCATAATTCTAGTCTCATGTACCTTATTAAGTAGCTAGTTTGATAATGACAGATAATATTGATTAATAGTAAATAAATAAATGCAGTTTAAGATATTAGACAAAATATTATTTATTGAATGATGAAGTGAAGTATTTTTTTTTATAGAGTAAGGATCTAAGATTTGATTAATTATGTAGATCAAATATTATTGGTAGATATAGAGTTATTATCAGAATTATTTTACATTTTATGAAAAAAAATATATTTTAGATATAAAACTATTAATTTTGATAGTTTTGAACCAACTGGTCATGTGTTTAGTGTTTAATTGTTCTCATGTGTCCTACTTGTAGACATAATTAACATTAATTTTTTGGTTAATTTTTTTTTCTAGATGACATTGTAAATGCTTTCTAAAATTATAGGTTTATTGTAATTAAATCAAATAACTAGATTAAACAACAAATCATAATATACACCTTGATCTATTTTTTTTCCATTCAACTTTTCACTTATATCCAAGATCATTTTACCACCATCTTCGGTTTTGTTTTTATCACATTTCACAACATGACAATTTAAATGAGAAGTATCTTTTTTTTTTTCAAGTTAAATATATTTTGTTATAATCATTGCACTTTATCTTTTCTTTATTATTCTTACCTACCCAATCTTAATAAAATATTTACAACAATTAGATGTGTTAGCCTTATCCTTTTTTTTTCTTTTCAAATTGTTTTTAATATCATCTTTCTGAATCTCATTTTTCACAAAGGGTATATTAATACCCTCCTTATCCATTCCATTTTCCAAATTAAGATTCTGGTTACAAATTACAAATTAAAATTAAATTTATAAGATATTCACTTAGTTAAAAGATATATAGAAAAGCATTTAAGAGTAAAATTATCGATTATTTTCATAACCAATTTCAAGAACTACATTCTAATGTACAAAGTTCACCTACACACTTTAACTTATAATTTCTTCGCTCTACAAGTTATATTTTCTTATATTATTACAAACATTAAGTATGAGATGAGATTAAAGTTTATATTTAAGAAATCATTCTAATATTTCAATTTCAACTCAAAAGCAACACTTGGATTCATTTTATAAATGTATTTTCACGGAGTTTAGATTTATGAAGCAAGTTACTTTTAGTTTAGCTTTATGTAATTAGAGAAAGATATAATGATGAAAAAGCATATTGAAAACTAGAAATTTTGACTTAACAAGTGGCTTGACCTATTTTAATATACAAAATAAAATGGCTTGAACTATTTAAGTAGTCATAAATAGTATCACATACTAAATTGATTATAGGTATCAACTTTCAAGATTAATATGTTTAATAACAAAATATTAATTTTACTCCTTCACCACAAAAATTAATGGTGAAATCTACTTCTTAATATCTTAAAAACAAAGGTAAGTAAGTTTTTTTTTAAATATTAGTAAGGAAAGTAAAAGTTGTTTTTAAATAAGGCGACACAACTTGCCTGTGTTACACACCAAAATTCTACTTTTACTTTATTTTGATTTTTCTTATAAATTCCTTTATCTATCCTAACAATTATTAATTATATGAGTGTCCTTGTCCACTTCCAATTCTTGTATAGTTTCAAGCTTGATAGAATAAATTTTCTATAGCTATTTGGAAATTGAATTCTTCCAACATATACACTAGAAAATTAGCTAAGTAGTTAGCACTTCTGAACCCTTTTATCTTTTAAACAAATTTTGATGATATTTCATCATATAAATTCAATTAGTAGAAAAGTTTGTGTTAGTTACTTCTAGAATTTTATGTTAAATATGTTTTTTTAAAAAAGTAATTCTTATGGTTATAATAATAAGTTAAAAAGTTAAGAAGCAAGGAAGCTAACTAAAGTATGGAATGATCTAAGAAAACAAACAAAATAATAGGGACGTAAATTTTGGAAATAAAATATAAAAAAGATAGTTACTAAAGAAGCAAACTAAACAATAAAAAAAAGTTATATCCTTAATTTCAATTAACACAAACATCTAATATTAGACAGGAAAAATTGTTATTTTGAATATATGTCACGTCGTTTGAAAGAATGACACAAGAAAATAAAATTAGAGATTCAGAGTGAAAGATGACAAGTTATCATTACCAATTAAATACACAAAAGATACTTAATAAAAAAAATCACTAAACCTAACGAGAAAAAAAAAACATTGTTGTCAATTCCACCTACTACAAACATCTAACATTAGAAACACTACAACATTTTTTACTTTAAGAAACGGGTGAAAAATGTGGCCTAAGGTGAAAAAACCGTGGCCTTAACTTTAGGCCACAGTTTGACCACGGTTTTGAAACTGTGTTATATTATTATGAATACATTAAGCCACTAATTCATTTTAACATTATTATTACAATATAAAAATACTTCAATAAAACTATAGAAGACAATTACATTATTTTTAGTAAATTGTAACGGAAAATAACATTAATAATACTTGTAACATTTAGAAATGCAATTAAACGTGCATAATGTATCTCAAAACGTAATTGTAACCACTGAAAATATTAAAAACTATACTCCAATATTGACTAGCACACTTTGAAAATTATAAAAAATTATAAGGTGTATAACAAAAGTATTTTATGTATTTCTTCATTTTGTTTTCTTCTCCAAATGAACTTGAACTTTATCCTGCAAAAAGGTAAAAAAAAAAAAAAACCAACTTAGTACATGATCTTTTTCAAATTTATGAAAGTTTGTATAAAATATTTCACGATCTTAGATGGTTCCAATGTTACCTCATCATCATCATCAGGAACATGAATTGTAACTAAGGAACGTGGAGCAAATGCACTACTTTCATTGCCTAATGCTCGTGCCATCATTTCTTCTATATTATTCTCATCCAAATCAGTATTTTTCTTAAGCACGAATTTCATCACTAGCTCCAGACCTCCAAACTTCTTGATCATATAATTTCTTTCAATGGCATATTCTCTTTTCGGAGTATCAATTTCTTGATTTTTCTTCAATGTTACAGGTGCCATAGTCCTTCCATAACAACGAACTCAACCAGACTTTTCTTTGCCCAACAATGAATGAAATGTTTTTTCCCTAGATGCACTTGAATTTTCAATGGAACTTTGAAACATAGACTATCAAAAAATATCAAAGTTATGAACAAGTAAAATGTATGGAGCTTTCAAACATATTTCATAAGTACAAATAAACTTACAATTGCATCTAGTGTTTCTTCATCAATTGGTTTTCCCTTTTTACTAAGATGGTCTTGTCGAGTTTTAATAAACATTTCAGCTCTAGTAACTTCTTCTCTATCAGATTTATTAGCGACTTAATAAAAAATTGAAAATTAATAGTAAAATATATATTAATGATATATTATAAATTGAGACATTTTACTTGTACATACCTTTGGAATGATTAACTTTTACTCAACAAATTCAGTTATACCTAACTACTATTGAGATTGTAACTGCAACTGAAAACAACAAAAAATAGTATCAATAATTTGAGCTAAGTATCTTTCTAAAATAAAAGAATCACAACCATTAATTACTGCATATATTTGATTTTAATGAAAATGATCAACCTTGGTCAATATATAAAATTTAAAATATTTCTTAACAGAGCTTATAGAGCCATGATTTTGTTTAACATTGCAAGTCCTCTTGTAATTTCTTCGAAAACAAATACTGAAATCATCCTTAGTTTGCAATTATTTATTGATTCCAAAATCTTAAACATTATGCCTCATCTATATAAACATTCAAAATTTGAAATAGACCCTAAATTTGGTGAATGGAAGAGCAAAATGAACTTTTCGTCTACATTCAGCTGGACTAAAAGTTATAATTAATTAAAAGTATGTTAACAGAGTTCAGGAAATCAAAATAAAAAATTGATTAAAGAGATATATTATTAACATCCATGCTTTATTTATTTAGATTAGAGAGTGAAATGAAATTGAGGAAATGCATAACCACCTATTTATATTTAGAAATCTATGGAGATAAATATAATGTTAAGAATAATTAAGATAAACGAAAAAAAAAACACATTACATTAAATAAATAGATATATAATAAATAAAAATTGAATAAATTTATGGATAATATCATACAACATTTAAAAAGTTGACAATTATTTTTATACTAAAAGTTATAGCTTTATCACATTAACTTAAAAATTTATAATTTAAAAAAAATATTAATTTAATTTCTGGGATGTCTAATATATGCCTTTATATGAACATCTACGTTGATCCAGGTGTATAATAAGTATTATTTGAATTGTTAGTAGTGAGTCATGACAAACGTTACTCAATATGTAGAGAGCAATTAAATAAGTATATTGTTATAATTGGATATAGGTTTAGGAGCTGAACTCCAATGTTAACCTTTATTCATAGCATATACAGAGCACATAAAGGACTAACATGGAATGAAATTCAACCAAAATCAGATGTTTTGCATGTAAGAATAGATGAGGCTATATAAAATTCAAAGGCTTATACATACCTTTGGAATGATTAATTAGTACTCAGCAAATTCAGCTATACCCAACTGCTCCTGAGATCCTCACACTGCAACTAAAAACAACAAAAAATAGTATCAATAATTTGAGCTAAGTATCTTTCTAAAAAAGGAATTTGGGCCATAAAATTACTGCATATATTGGATTTTAAAAATGAAAATAATCAACCTCGATCAATATATAAAATTTAAAATATTTCTTAACAAACCCTGTGTTGAACATTAAGTCCTCTTTCCACTTATTTGAAAACGAATAATGTAGTCATCTTTACTTTGCAAATTGCTTGATTATAAAATGTTAAACATTACGCACTCATCTATATAAACATTTTACACTTGTTTATATGTGGTTACACGCTTAACAGAAAAAAGTCGTATTCATCTTTTAAGTTGGAACAAATATACCTCTATAAATTTCTTGACTCATGAAGATATTAAATTAATAGAGTATGGTCCTAGGACAAACATTTCTCTCAATAATTTTCAAGTTTTGAACCATGCTAGTTTATAGGCTAATTTATGCTCCATAAAAGGCTTCTATGGCCAAATCATAGTCCGTAAATGTCATCATATTATGTCAATATTCAACATTAATAATGAACAAATTTCTAACAAACATGATAACTAATCTCGAAGCACAAATTTCGATAAAAAACATAAACCCTAAATTATAAAAAAAATTCTAACCAAATTCGAAACAGAAACCCTAGATTAGGTGAATGAAAGAAGAGAAATTGAGAATGTGACGCAGAAACAGTGAGAATGATCAAGATTGAAATACTCACTAGAGACAACGAAAAACACAACGATGACTATAGGGAAAAGACGCTAGATGACAAACAATGGTGGCGACGAGGAGAGGATGGTCGACCAGAGAGTGGGAGAGATGAGATGAAAATGTTGAGAGAGTAAGGTAAGGGATGAGGTAGTGTAGATAGAGGGTTTGTGAGAGTGAGGTGGGGTAGACAGAGGGTTTGGCAGCAGGAAGGGTAATTATTTTTAATTTTAATACCTTTAATCTTCTGTTGTTTGTATGAGCGGGAAGTCTAATTTTGTAAGAGCGGGAAGCCTACCATTTTACCTTTGATGTTTTGATTTTACGAAGGGTGAGTAACATGTTATATTCAGAACATGTGGTTTATACTATAATTTATATAGACCACATTTCTTTTAATTTTATGGCACACTTTTTTAATGTGGACTATGTTTTTTAATAGGGTACAAGAGAAAATTGTGGCTTAAAATGCCCACAATTCAAGAAGTGTTGCCTATAATGAAAATAAATTACACTTGTAAAAGTGTGGCCTTTTCTACTTTTAGACCACATTTATTTGTTTGTGACGAACAAAAGTGTTGCTTAAAGTGATAAATGTTGTAGTGAAACAAAAAAAAATAGTTATTTTGAGTCTCTTATTGTTGCGTCATGCTCCACTCCCTACCTCTGTGTCGTCATTCTCTACTCCACCACCACTATATGTTGTTGTCGTACTCTTTGAAGGAATGATAAAATAAAAGAAAATTAAGGATTCAAAGTTAAGGAATAAATAAAAAGAAAAAAAAATAAGGGTATCTTTTTTTCTATGAGTTATGCGAGCTAACTTGCCCCACCCCTCATTGTCCCATGCGGGTTGCAGGTTATGTGAGGTAGGCCTAAGTGGGCCAGCAGGTTACCACACTCAGCCCACCTCGTTCTTTATTCTTAATGGGCTATGGACTGACCTGAATAGCTTGACCCGCATTACCATCCCTAGGATGGATGAAAGAAATACATGAAATTGATAGAACACAACTATGACTATAATGAAACTACCAATAGTTTAGAAATGTGTGGATCTTATTTTACTGAGATGGTCAATGTAGGTATTATCCTCTAAGTTCTGAACTAGTTCTTTAGGTGTTGCACTGCATAAATATTTAGTTTGGACAAACAATTCAATGTTTTGCAGTTGAATCTTCACATTGACACTCTGATTAAGAAGTTTAGTATTTTTTCAACAATTAATCATTTATTGGACATCAACGTCATTTTGTATTTGTATTATGTCATTTACAAGTATTCGATTGACAACTCTAACTAGGCATTAATAGTTTATTTTTGTAACTTGTTTTCGATCTCCATATTATAGTATTTTTGATATGTTGTGAAATAGATGATTGAAAGAGAAGTTATGTGGGATTGACAAGTTTTAGGGGTTGATACATGTGTAGGTTAGACCGTAACCATTTGGGCTTTCTATTATAGTGACGCATTGGATAAGTCCTTCATAGTAGATTATGTTTCAGTTGAATTGACCGAGTCTTGATTTGTGGAAGAGTTAGATGTAGTGGGTGCATTTAGAAACCACAATGTTTCTTCTATAGATCTTGTTAACTTAGCATATAGTTCAATCATTATAGGAAATTGAAACTGAGACTTCCAAGTTAACAATTGAGAAACATTTTCATCAGATATTATCAGAACAACATTGTACCAAATTTGACCTTGTGTGGTTGGCTGATGTTGGTGGTAGTACAACTTCGTCAATGTTGTTTATTCTGGGCCAATATGCCATAAACTTTTAAATGAGAGAAGGTACACTTATGTGGGATGCGTAATAATTTAGGAATGGACATTTAAGGTGGACACCTTCATCATTTTATGTTTTATGACCATTTGCAAAGATCACAACAAGATTAAGATTGAAAAATTTGTCACAAGGTTGTGTCCCACCGAAATAATGTCAGGAGAAATTGTGGTGAAATTGATAGGTCTTTCATGGGTGTTAGTGGGGTAGGGTCAAAGGCTGACAAGTATACAAAACAAACCTAACTAGTATATTCATCACAGGGTCATGTCCCTTCAAAGCATTGTCCATGTCAAAAGAACATTCATGGTGATGTTGACAAGTTTTTCATGCATGTTAGTGGGGCATAGTCAAAAGTTGACAAATGTCTAAAGCAACCCTTGACACTAAATTCATCACACCAATTGAAACATTGTTCATGTATGTCAAAGTTATTAGTTGGCATTGACAAGTCATTCACGCATGTCAAGGGACATGCTTGAAGGGTGACAAGTGTCCAAACCAACCTAGGGCAACCATTCTCACCCTATAACGTGTACTTAAAAAATTGTGGTCCTACCCCATACATTTACTATTGAAATTTATATCAAGCAATATGATTTCTAAAAGGAGGTGGTATGCATTCAAGTTTTAGAATCCAAAACTTCATGATGTTCATTCACTTGAAGTAGTAAATTGAAAGTTATTTTATGTGTCTAAATGGGAGAGAGGTTACTAACATATTTTATTAGAAACCAATGCATCATGTTGGCAAAGAATACAAAGTGATACGTATTTCTAGTGATGAAGATGTGCATAACATGATTGCTTGATAGTCATAATTTTTGTCATACATTTTCATGTCTTTGTTTCTTAACTTGAAGGAGGTGGAGCGACAAGATGTGCAGGTCAAAGGTTCAAACAACAATAACAGTGAAGTTATTAATTGGTGACACTATGTATTACGTAATGAGGTTTTAATGTTATTGTTTACAAGTCTTTCGAATGTGATGGAGGTGTATAGCAAATGTTAATGTTGGGAATGTAGTACGATGTGGTTTTAGATATAAAAGGGCAAAAGATGGTGTCATTGTTTTGTAATGTAATGTTGTTCTGGTTTCATGGTTAAAACAATATGGTATGAATATGTTTTTTTAAACTTTTTTGACTTAGTAAGCTCACAAAGTCACCCACAATCATTCAACCTTGTCCAAGACCACAAAGTCGCGTACATGATATGAGTAAATTTGAAAGAACAACTTTTTTTTTTTCAATTTTGAGACAAATTTTGAACTTCTTAAGCGTAGATATAGGTCTCGAAAGTGGTTTTGTACACTCTATAAACAAAAGAAAAACTATGGAGAAGGTATCAATTTAAGTCATGTCGCCTTATCATTGGCTTTCGTCCAAGCTCACAAAGTTAAGTACTTAGTACGAGTTCTAATTAAGAGGTCCTTTGGAGACAAATTTTGGACTTCTTAAGAATACATATGGGTGCTGAAAGTGGTTTTCTTTACTCTATAAATAAAAAATCTATGGAAAAGGTATCAGCCAAAGTCACATCGCTCTATCGTTGGGCCTCATCGAAGCCCACAAAAGTCATGTACTTGGTATGAGTTCACGACAAATTAAATTGATTAGAAAGCCTTTTAGAGACAAATTTTGGACTTCTTAAGAATATATATAGATATCAAAAGTGGTTTTAATCACTTCATAAAAAAAAAACTATATAAAAGACATTATTCTAAGTCACGTTGCCCTATCATCGGGCCTCGTTCAGGCTCACAAACTTACCGGCTTAGTTTAAGTCAAATTAAACCAATTAGGGGATATTTGGAAACAAGTTTTAGACTTGTTAACAGTACATTTGAGTCTTAAAAGTGGTTGAGTTCACTCTATAAATAATAAAACTATGAAAAATGTATTGTCTGAAGTTACGTTGCCCTAACATTGGGTCTCATCATCCATACTCCTAAAAGTGGTTGAGTTCACTCTATAAATAATAAAACTATGAAAAATGTATTGTCTGAAGTTATGTTACCCTAACATTGGGTCTCATCATCCATACTCCAAAATTTACCTATTTAGTATGAGTTCATGTTAAATTAAACCAATTAAGAAATCTTTTAAAAACAATTTTGGATTTTATAAAAATAAACTCAGTCCAAGAGTGATTTGTTCACTCCATAATCAATAAAGCTATAAAAAAGGAATCATCCTAAGGTATCTCTCTTTATCGTTAACTATACTAATCACTAAAGGAGTTGATTCATAATTAATTAAATTAAATTTTTGTTTAAAATAAATTTGTTTTCTTATTATAGTAAAATGTACAAAACTAGTAATTCTAATCAAAATTATCATTTAAAATGTTTCCTAGTATCATGTTTTCAGAGATGAAATACTGTTATGAACTATTATTTAATATTATTTTTTAGGTATCTTATATTATCCTTCTGTCCAATAAATTTGAAGGCACTTGGGTGTTAAAATAAAAACAAAATACTAAATCAAGAACCACTTACATTCTCTGTGAGATATAACAATTTTCTTTCGTATCAATTCCTTTGCACGAATTAGAATCCTACCAACTATAACTAAATAAACATGTTATTTTATCTTATAAAATAAAAGAGTTAAATAAATACATTTAATGCATAATGATAATTCTCTCTATTCTCACCAAACTTCACACATGTTAATGGTTTGCAACCTCTTGCAATGACTGGCTTTAACATCTTTGTATACATGAAGACAGATTACTCAAATGAAGACAGATTATTCAAAGTTGTTGATGCATTTGAAATTTTGGTAAGTTATAATTTGTTAAAAATTGTAATAAAACAACATCATTATTCAACAACACTCAATACTTTGTCTCATATTTAACATATGGGTAAAAATACACGAAAATAAAAAAAATAATGATAAAAATACGGAAAAAGTGTTAGTTAAGTAGTAAAATGCCCATACATATATATATATATAAAAGGCTATAAGGTTGAAAAATATAAGATTTGTCTTTATTTTCTGAAAAAGAAAAGGAGACGAGGAATATACTAGGGTAGAAAGGTAATAGAAGATGGACTTGAAGGGTATTTTGGTAAGACAAGGGATAGTTGTTCCCATAAACCAATCAGAACCCACCCCTCCCTGCAATATCCTAGTCAGCACACCAAGTCACCAACAATCACACAAAGCCACTCCTTCCTCCTTCCTCTTCCTCCTCTCTCTCCTCTCACAACACATTCATTCCACTTCAATTTCAATCCCAAATCTTGAGAAAACAAAAATGAACAAAGCCCAACTAACTAACTAACTAACTACTTAACCAACCCATGGCCTCAATCTCAGGCATTTGTTCATCCTCCCCAACTCTCAACCACCAAAACCACTCCACCCCAAAACGACGCCGTACCCCTCTCCCCTCACTCCCCTCACGCCCCAAACCCTTCCCCCCTCGCTCCCTCGCGCGTGAGGCTCCCGCGCAACTCCCCGCGATAACAAAACCGGACCACGCGGGACTTGAGAAGGACCCACGCGCCCTATGGCGCCGCTACGTGGAGTGGCTTTACCAGCACAAGGAGCTCGGCCTCTACCTGGACGTCAGCCGGGTCGGGTTCACCGACGAGTTCATCCGCGAAATGGAGCCCCGCTTCCGGGCGGCGCTCCGCGCCATGGAGGACCTCGAGAAGGGCGCCATCGCGAACCCGGACGAGGGGCGCATGGTTGGCCACTACTGGCTCAGGGACTCCTCGCGCGCACCCACCCCCTTCCTCAAAACGCAGATTGATAACACGCTCGAAGCCATTTGCAGCTTCGCGAACGACGTCGTCAGCGGTAAGGTTAGTTCGATTTCTCTGTTTGTGGTTAGCTGCGTTTTGAATTTATTGCTTGTAGTGTGGTCGGTTATTGCGGTGTGATGGTTTGCGTTTTGGCAGATTAAGCCGCCGTCGTCGCCGGAGGGGAGGTTTACGCAGATACTTTCCGTTGGGATCGGAGGCTCCGCTCTTGGACCGCAGTTTGTGGCGGAGGCGCTGGCGCCGGATAATCCTCCACTCAAGGTGATACAATCCGAGCAATTAGATGAATGATTCATACTCGGAAACTTCCCTTATAATTGGAGTTTTAACTCTTCACTTGTGTGATAGAGGTTGACATTAGAAGTGTATTGGCTTGAAAACTTAAATATTGCTTGCAAAATGTACCCCTTATTTTCAAAAGTTTGTATATGAAATGGTAAAAGAATAAATAGTGGCTGCCTTGACGATATAAAGAGTTTTAACATTGTCATCTTAATCATAACCTGGCATTTAGGATAAGTTTGTTAAGTGTTATTTTTACTATTACAATGATTGCAGTAAAAGTCATAGCAATGATGAATTTCGATTGGTTGACAATGCATATAAATTAAACTTACATATGTTTCCAGAAAATGGAAAACATTTATCAAATCAAACAATCTCTTAAGCTTTATTCTTTGAAGAATGTGAATGAGGCATTGTCAAACACATTGTTATGGGGTAAAATTGATGTTTTGGCAGATAAGATTTATTGACAACACGGATCCTGCTGGAATTGATCATCAGATTGCACAACTTGGGCCTGAGCTAGCTTCGACACTTGTGATAGTAATTTCCAAGGTATGCATGGAGACTATACTCTTTTTGTTTGAAGATGGTGTTAGTGGGATTTATTATTGCATGTCGCTGAATTATGAACTTTTATTTATCTTCAGAGTGGTGGTACCCCCGAGACTAGAAATGGCTTGTTGGAAGTGCAGAAAGCCTTTCGTGAAGCTGGATTGAATTTCCCAAAACAGGTTTAGTCTCAGGTTTTAATTTTCTTGAGAAATTCCTTCTAATTATTTTGGAATGAAGATGTGTTAAATATTAAGATATTTTTTTAGGTCATTTCTATGGATTCTATTTTCACAGATTTTCTTGCCTTGTCTATATATAACTGAGCTTCTTCAGTTATTTAAAGTTTTTTTTCCACTCGCTAATGAAAGAGTGAGGTTAATAGAGTATTTGGATATGATTAAACACATGTTGCAATCCAACAAGTGCTAATGGAAAAGCTTGTCTCTAGGTGTATTGAAGTGAACAGATATTAACGTATGTGCAAACGTAATGCCAACATGCTTAACTCTTCGAATTATGGAAAATCTCTTTCTGTATTAACTTAATATAATATTGATTTTGAGTATTTATCTGTCACAATTGTAGTTATTAGCAATGTGCTTTTTTGTTGGCATTGCTATGAATTTCTCAATGACATGGGCCCTACATTTCTACATCTGTTGTCAGTGTGTGACCTAAACAGTTATCTTCATCTGCTGTTGCATGGTGTATATGCAGGGTGTTGCAATAACACAAGAAAATTCTTTGTTGGATAATACTGCAAGAATTGAGGGCTGGTTAGCTAGATTTCCCATGTTTGACTGGGTGGGAGGTAGAACATCAGAGATGTCTGCGGTTGGCCTGCTTCCAGCAGCCCTTCAGGTAATTGGCCCTAAAGGATAATAACTCATTGCTATTTTACTTTGACGTTTTATATTCAACTGTAACGTCTCTTGATTCAGACCATTGACATCAGAGGAATGCTTGCTGGAGCGGCATTAATGGATGAGGCAAATAGGAGTACTGTGGTACACATATGTTTCTTGACATTCTATCCAATGTTTTAACATTTTAAGATTACTTAGTGTCGTGCTTATTTAGATGAAGGTTTTTCCTGTATAACAATACAATTTGGGACCCTATCTACAAAATTTTCCACCAAGAGCAACAAGTGAAAAACTTTTACTTAATGACTTGCTGTATCTATGTTAGAGTACTATTGATGCTCCATGGGCCAAATACATAAATGGTGGTAATCAAGTGTGAAATATTTGGAAATTAAGACGTAACTAGTTACCAGCTAGTGAGGTGCATGTACAACGTTTGTATTTTGCACATCAACTACAAATAACATCTTCCTGATATGGATGAATGATTTATCATTTCTTGTGACCTTCCTCAGTCTAGGCTGAGAAATTTGGAAAGTACCTTGTTGAAAACAAGAACAGTGATAGTTGTGAAGGCTCATTCATTCCAGTCCTGGGCAAGTATAATTGCCTTTAAGCTGAATTTATGTGCCTGCAGTGGCTGCCTCTGTATCCCTAATACGCACACAAACACACACACTTCTAGCTTATGATTACTTCATGCACATTGTTGTGTGAATGTTTGTCAAAGTAATGCTCTTTTTTATCATTATGGTAAAAAACTCAATACTATAAGCTTGTTTTAGAATAAACATGTCTCATTTCATCCTATAACATGCTTTTGTGGCGATGCAAACTATCGTTTTCTCCTCTTGATGGTAGAGTGTTCAACAATATTGTGAAGGAAGAAAAATTGAGGACATTAATGTTGATTTTGGGAATAGGAAATTCTTTAGTGAAACATTAGAATTAGATAAGCTGGTTATATCTCCAGAAAACAATTTTTTGAAAGCCCTTGCCTTCTTTTGAGCATAGTGTGATTAATTGTGGTAACTGGTGTGGCATTAGTTATGTAGTGTTCTTGCACAATTCTGTTTCCACATTTGTTTCTACTTTACCATTCTGTATGTTCAAATTTTGACTCTCTCCTCAATCATAAAGAACTCTTACTAATCGGCACTTCTATGCAGATAAGGAATAATCCTGCAGCTTTGCTGGCTTTATGCTGGTATTGGGCTACAGATGGTGTAGGCTCAAAAGTATGGATCAGATAGTTTTAGTTTATGAATGATTAGCCGCTGTCTTCTCTTCTATTTCATGTCACTATTTCTTATTATGATTCTATCCTCCTTTTTATTACTCAGGATATGGTTATCCTTCCGTATAAGGACAGCTTGTTATTATTTAGTAGATACTTGCAGCAGTTGGTCATGGAATCTCTTGGCAAGGAGTTTGACTTGGATGGTAATCGGGTATGTGAATTACATCTACCATTATTTTGATACTTTTGTCTTGCGTTTTTTGGGGAAAATGATAGATTTTTCTTTGTTCAATTTACAGCTGCCAGTATCTAGTAAGAGTTAAACGGTCTCTTATTATCTGTAGTTTTGTAAATTGTAATCACGTAGGAAGCACACATTTCACACTTTTAGATGGAGAGCTCACCTGCTTTTATCATACCTGGGATATATCAGCTTGATTGACACAATGCTGATAAACTCAGTTTTTTACAATGCTTAATCTTAAAACACTCAAAATCTTCATGAATCAACGTCTTCTGAATTTGATTCCACAGGTTAATCAAGGAATTAGTGTCTATGGAAATAAAGGAAGCACAGATCAGCACGCGTGAGTTTTTATTCTAGCTTAAAGTTCGTTTGGCATAATTTTTGGTTTGAGTTGTTTGATAAATTTGACCCGAAACAGCTACATTCAGCAACTGAGGGAAGGTGTGCACAATTTTTTCGTGACATTCATTGAGGTGCTACGCGATAGACCACCTGGTCACGATTGGGAGCTTGAACCAGGTGTCACATGTGGCGACTACCTGTTTGGTATGCTACAGGTCTGACCTATTAATCAAGCATATTTTCTGATTGCATTTGGTGGTGATTCTATTTAAATATTGATGTGATTAGTTGTTATGTGTGCATAGTGCTAAAATGTCAAGTTTCTACAGGGAACAAGGTCAGCCCTGTATGCTAATAACCGTGAATCTCTCACAGTCACGGTGCAAGAAGTGAACCCCAGATCAGTTGGTGCCCTAATAGCCCTTTATGAACGGGCTGTTGGAATATATGCCTCGATTGTTAACATAAATGCTTATCACCAACCTGGTAAGCTGTAAACATTTAATATCTAGTCTATTTTAGGATTTTCAGGATCTCAGTAAAATATTGAAAATCATTCTTGCGCTCTCACTTGATGCTGGTTGATTTGGAAGTTTGACTGATGCAAATTAATTTCTTTTATTCTAATGACTAAATTGGTGTGTCATCATTCTCATTTAACTGCCACTCATCTGGTTATTAGGTGTGGAAGCTGGTAAGAAAGCCGCAGGAGAAGTATTAGCACTTCAGAAGCGGGTATTGGCAGTGTTAAATGAAGCAAGGTACGCTGTAGTATGCTTGTAAATAGCAGACTTCTCTGCGTGATCAAGAAATCTTCGAAATTATATGACATGTGCATGTCCGGATCCTCCTTGAATGTATGAGTTCAGAAGAACTTAGAAGCTATGTTAGAACCAAATTTAACTTAAGTCTTTTGATGAAAAACTATCATTTATAACCGCAAATTTATCATGTTAATCGGAACTAAAAAAATGAAAGCATACTTGAATTCATAACTATAAGAGAGATCAAGACATATTTTCTTGAAAGAATCCTTTAATAATTTGTTATTGATAATTATACCTCAGAATAGAGGAAAATAATGTAGTATGATATAGGGATCTAACCTATTTATAGATAGGTAAGATTGCCCTTCCATGTTTCTATTTACCAATTACAAAGTAGAATTATCCTTTAACTGCCACAATAAAGGTCCCCATAATCTGAGATACATAATTACCAAAAAGTAATTTGATACTAATGATCACTCTTAATTTGGCATAGCAGTAACAGGCAATGAAGCATAGACACGGATCCAACTGGACACCTTTGTTTGATATTTATATATTTATACAATTATAATTTATTTCATGATATTTGATATTGGAAAAAAATTATATTTTTTTTACATTAAATGCTTTTCTGTGATTTTTATTATTTATAAAAAGAATATTTATTTAATATTTGGAGTAGTAAGAAAACTAGTACAAGTATATCAGTCCTCGGATGAAGATGTGACAAAAGGTTCTTACCCATGGGGATGGATATGGGATAGTTAAATCCGCATGCCCCACCCCGTTGCCATCACTAAGCGTAGGTATGGAACTAGGATGTATCCTGGTGCTGGGCATTGGTTCCTATCATTATGTCTACTTACGATGCTGTTGACTTGTTGTAAGAACTTAGAAGCTTTGGATCTCTTGGTATAGGAGATTTTGTTATTAATCCAAGATGGATTGCCCTTCTTTTGGTGCAGGATTCAGATTCCAATGTTGTGCATGCTATATACGAACACCATTAAAGATAATAGAAGAGGATCAATAATTGGATTTCATACTAAGCTTTTGTATATAGCGTCCATATTCTTTACCAATGTACTGCCCAGTTAAATCCATCACTGATTGCTTTTTATCTATTTTTGCCTTCAGCTGCAGCCAGCCTGTCGAACCATTAACACTTGAAGAAGTCGCTGACCGTTGCCATGCCCCAGAAGATGTATATACTGCTGCCCACCGCTTCCTTATATTCATTTTCTTAACTTTCATTAAGAACCGTGAGTCTGATAAATTTAATAACATTTTACTTTCTGCAGATTGAAATGATATACAAGATCATTGCTCATATGGCTGCCAACGACAGAGCACTAATTGCTGAAGGTAACTGTGGTTCTCCACGGAGCATTAAGGTTTTTCTTGGGGAGTGTAATATTGACGAACTGTACGCTTGAGTTAGACTAACGATATCCTCATTCATAATGTTATAGATGTGTCTGAATACCCATCAAAAAGCAATAAATTGTTTTGGTTGTTGGATCTCTCCATCTACAATGAAGATATTCTTTTTTTTTTTTCAATTTATTTAGACGAACTTTTGGAAGGCTGGTTGAGTTTAGGTGATCTATTCGAGTCATACTAAATTTAACAGTTGAATGTATCATACTACGAAATGGAGTGATCAGGATATTAATATATAATTAAGCAAGCTGGTGTTTATGGAACTAGTGACATCTTACCAGAATTGTCCATAAAAGCATCATGAGGAGCCTTTCTAGATACAATATTGTATGGTAGAATAAGATTAGCCTATTAAGCACAAGCATTACATCGCAAAAGCACCACGTCAGTCAGGTAATGAAATACATCGTAATGTGTGATGCTACCTTCATTCCGTTCCTTTACATGTGTGCTTCCTCAGCCCGTCATGTGTTGCTGACTTAGTCACAACTGTTTGCTTCTGAGTGCAAATCCTGACAAATGAATTCCCAGGACTAACTTTAAAATGGTTCTTTAACACATTTAAATATAACTTAAAATATGGGGTAAGATCAGACCATTTATTTTACTATTACAATCAATATTATATAATGTTTCATTTTGCGAACGTATGCATATGCACCATGAGCCATACGTTTACAAGTTTGATAGATGTTGTACCTAATAAAGCAAATGACGAGGACAATTGAACGTAAAACGTACGTTTGTATCAGACAATAAGCATAACAATTGGGTCGATTCAAGCCTTTTTCAATCAAATTGTCTCATTGTTTGGTCCTTGAATTTTTTATTCTCATTTATAAGTCACCTCAGACTAACCTTTCACACGCAGTTGTCAGTAGAATTTTAAACACTCTGTTGCTTGGCTGTCTAAGCGTGTTCACATTTATCCAGTTTAACGTAAAACGTCTCTCTTGTCTCGCACCTTATTTTCTGCTGAATGGATGCTCAGGTATTCCACACCGCACCATGCATATAATATGACCCATCTTTCTCTAAAACCATAACTCCTCCATTAATACTAAAATATCATAACGGTTAATTTAATTTAATTTAATTCTCTCTACTATTCTTATCTTGAGTTGAAGTGTCATTGAAATTAAAAAGTTTGGTGAGAGCGTCCATCATTCATTTACTTGCCTAATATGCAGCAGAAGGTAACAACCAAACCAAACATGTACCAGTGGGACTCCCACACCAGCATGATAGTGCAATGATTGAATATTTGAAAAGGAAAAATGGAAAATGCCAAATATCATAAAAAGTTTATAGTTATATTGACATTCAAAAATTTTCAAATTAAAGTCCAGACTAACACCCTTCATGATTCTAGCCGTCAACGTTAAGCATATTCCATGTGACCCTCACAACAAATTTCTCAAAACCATACAGTCACCTAGATTTTCCTTCAATACCACTATCACCAACCAAGTTGAATCAGTGACTGATTTGTTAGTAACCCAATAGCCAACATCGTATATCAACATAAACAAATAAATAGATTAGGCTAAATGTGGGACCCATCACCATGTGCTTATGCCACTTGTGGGGACCACTTTTCCTCTTTTGCTTGTTTTTTCTCAGCCTAAGCACCAATTTTATTGTTAAAGACAACAGACCATAAAGTGTCCCCACTACAACGTTCGAATTTTGATTTCATCCAACCTTTAATGTTGGTTTGAATTTAATATCTATAAAAGCCCATTTAAAAACAAATTAATTGCACCATTCCATCTATTCTTCAATGGTCAATTGGTCAATTCTCTTATTACTAAACTACTGCCCTTTATATTCCACCCGAGCCAATTTTTTTTCCTTTTTAGTCGGTCATAAATTAGTAAACAAAAGACCCTTGGCATCAGACATACGCCTATCACCCCATGTTCATCATGCCTGCTTGCTTGTTTACTGCAAAAATTTATAAGAAAATACATATTAATCAATTTTTATTTTTTTCATAAATAAAAATAATTTTTTATTTAATAAAATAAGTCATTAGACAATCTCTCTTTACTTATAAATAATTATCAAGTATATTTTTTAACATTACTTGGACAAAATTATATATTTTAAATTGTATTAATTTTATACTTTTTAATATTACCTTCATAAAATTAAATAAACTTTTAAAATTACATCATTTTATTATAATAAAAAATGTAAAAATACATACATAAAATTATATATGCTTTTATTAGATTACAAAATTATCAACATTATTTGACACCAAGAATCTTTTAGAGAAGAAGACATATTATCTTTTAAATGTTATATTGTAAACTTAATTTCCAAACATTAAATTTGACATTGATCTCATTTAAGATTTCTAATTACAAAGGACACTTTTTTCATAAAAGTTAAAGATTTTTTTACTTTGGCAATATTTACTTAAGGTTTCCCACAAGACAAATAAAATGCTCAATGAATGTTATAGATTACAGAACATCTTTTTTTATAAATATACAATGTTTCTTTTTTATTAATATAAACTGTCATAATTGGGTATTATGGAGATCATTGAAGAATAGCAATAGTCCAGTGCCAGAGCACCAAAAGGAAGAGACAAAGGGCAGAGATTTTGAGTTTTGTGGGTCTCTTCTTTTGTTCAGTGTATGAGTTTGTGAGTGAGAGAGAAACCAAAGCAAAGGAAGCTTTTTGAGTAAGCAAACCCTTTCTTTTCTCCCTCAAATCTCGCACCCCGGTACGTTTATAGTTCTATTCCTACTCTCCCTAACTTTTCCGTCTCTCCTTAACACTTTTATTTATTTTCTTTTCCCATTTGGTACCCTCTCTTCTGCACTCAAACCCTTCTAACCTCTGTGTTCTTACATGTCAGAATGCTGTAGTCTCTCGTTCATTTGTTGTGGTACCCTTTGTTTTCTTTAATCAGAAACTTCATTGTTTTGTGTTAGGCCTTTCATTTGGAAGTGCATTTTCGCATCAAAAGGTTTCTATTTTAGATTTGGCGGTTAGGTTAAGATGTTCACTGAAGGTCTCGACAGAAATGCACTTCGATGGGTCAGAGAGGTGATCATCACTCCTTAATCCTCAGTCCTTTCAATCTTTATTTACAAGTGTTTCGTTCTTTCAATGTATATTCAAATGGGGTCTTCATATTTTGACTAAAGATTGTAAAGTTGTGATTTTTTTTTCTTTTTTTTAAATTTTTGTGTTGGTGTTGGTGTTCTGGGGCACCCTTGCCACTACATTGATGCTGCACACAAATGTTTTGGAAGTTTTTTTTTTTTTTTTTTTTTTTTTTTTTTTGTTTTTTTTTTTTTTTTTTTTTTATTTGTTAATTTTAGGTTAGAGAATAGAGGGAAGTTCCATCCTCCTACTGCTCTTTGAGGCCAAATTAGTATTTGTAAAAATTCTGATTTTTGTGTTTGTTTGGTTGGTGATTAGAAGGAAGTTCCAACTGGATTGAGATCACGCAATGATGCCATCAGTGGGATGAAGAGTGGTGCTGGCAGAGGATTTGGGCTGCCACCCGCAGCAAAATTTAGGAGTGGGCATCTTCCTTCTAATGCAATCCCTTTATCAACAGTTATGCCGGGTGAGACTGGAGACAGTGCTTCAAATTCTGATAACGATGACAGCATTGGATCAGAGGAAGAAGTTTATGGGGGTAGGTACTCATTGGATTCGTCACCACAAGATAGAAGAGTTCCCAATGGTGCTGCTAGGAGATTTGGAAACTTCAACCAAAGGGGACCCCGGTATGGGAGTGATTATACATACTCAGAAGTCAGTTCTTCTAGGGAAACACTGGTTGGGAGACCTGGCACTGTGAGGGATCCGATGATGAGGGGGCCTTCTACTGTACGGCAGAGTGGCTTCACAGAGGATGATTCATCAGATTCTGCGGCTAGCTCTGAATTCTCTACCACACAGGTAGGAGGAAGTATCAATGGAGCTCTGCCAAGAAGTAGAACTTATTTGTCTGAAGGGTATGCTTCTAGTGTGCCTTCAAGGATGAATGTGAAAAGTGCTGCAGAGAAGGTAAGGAATGTGGATATGGTATAAATTATTGAAGTTGCATGGCTGTAATGTGGCCTACAGTACTCCATAACACTGATATTTTGTCCTGGTATAAATGCTAATATGTTTCTTTTTATGAAACATTGGATGGTGACAAAAAGCATTGTTATTAGAACACCAGTTTTTTCATACTGTTATTTAAGATTTATATTTGATAAGGCAGATGCTGCATTACTCACTGTTGTTGTATTGGCAAATTGACTCTTCTCCTCCTTCATTTAGGGCTTAAACCCAGTTTACAAATGTATGGCTGAAATTAGTCTAACATCTTGAATTGTGTTACGAAATTCCCAGCATGGAAGAATATCTGATGATGAGGATGATGACATTCCCAGTGCACCCCCATTTTCTAGTTCTACTCAAGATGTCAGACAAAAACATGAGGAAATGCCCAATTCCAGAGCTCATATTTCTCCAAACAAAGCTGAATCAAGTACTTTGAAATCTATGTCTGTGGATAAGATAGAAAACCATGTTGAAAGTGGGAGCCCTGACCAATTTGTTAGGTTAGCAAGATATGAGTTTTTAACTTCTCCAAAAGTACATGACTTCCTAGCGAAACAGTTTATGTGAATGTGTAAGTATCCAATATTATTTAATCTGTTCTGTTCTTGCAGAACTGCTAATGGTTCAGAGGCTGCTACATCTTCAAATTCACACCCACCCCGCCTTCCAACATTTCATGCGAGGTATGTCATGCCTTTTTTAATGTGCTCAAAACTTTCTCCTAGGCTGTGGCTAATTTCTATGTAAATTCATTTCAGTGCTCTTGGGCCATGGCATGGAGTGATTGCATATGATGCTTGTGTGCGTCTTTGCCTTCATGCTTGGGCAATGCAGTGCATGGAAGCCCCTATGTTTTTGGAAAATGAATGTGCCTTACTTAGGGATTCATTTGGGTAAGTTAAAGCTCTTCCTCCACTTCTCTTTTTCCCTTTTCTGCCCTCTTCTTCCGTCTCCTTCCTCTAGTCTTGTTGTATTTAGTTCTGGTAAAGATACTCTTGCTGTATTCTGTTGTGTATTATCCATTAGTATAAACAAACGGTGCAAACTCTACATATGAAGTGAGTGATATATATTTGACCATTCACATGGCTCTGTTTAAGGAGTTTCTTTAATTGTTGGTCCTTGTCTATTGCTTTGGTTCTTCTGTTCTTATTGGATTTTTGTTTTTTGAATATGTAGATTACGGCAGATACTTTTACAGTCAGAAGATGAACTAATGGTGAAGAGCAAGGCAGAGCCTTCCAGTGAGGGTATTGCTCCAAAACCCAAAAAACTTATTGGCAAGATGAAGGTGCAAGGTACATTCTCATGTTATCTTTTACTAATAAAATTATTTAACTTGTCATCCCAAGTGAATCTTTGTTGAGACATTCTTCACTTTGCAGTTCGTAAAGTCAAAATGGGCTTGGACCCTCCTACTGGCTGTAGCATGTCATCGATAATGACGAACAAAATCAAAATGGACTCTGTGAGGCACCATTTCTCCAATTTGCAATCGTCACTATCTGCTGGATGGCAAGCTTTCAGAAGAATTCGATTTGTCCCACGTTTGCCTGCAAATGGTTCCTTGGCTCGACAAAGCCTAGCATATGTGCATGCTAGTACCCGCTACATACAGCAGGTGTCTGGACTCCTGAAGGTGGGCGTAACAACTCTAAGGAATAATTCATCATCATATGAAGTTGTCCAAGGTATCTAATAAAGCAACATGTATTATAGTTATTCATTATCTCTGTGTTATGATGAAAATTGTCGGAATAGAATCTCTTCTCAATACTTCTATTATGACTGAAATATCAGACTTGTTTAACTCTAGGAAGCAATTTAGTCGAATTGAGTTTTGGCTTTCTGTGAAACCAACACACTTGGGTCCTAGTGTCCTTTTGAGTACTCCTTACTCCTTGGAATTGTGTAATGGTAACGTCAAGTGTTTAATATTCATGGTGTTTTTGTGTGCAGGGAATTGTTTTTTTGTTTCTATATAATTCTTTAAATGTGTTAACATTTGCAATGTTACTATATGTAATTACCTTGATTAATATTTTATTGTAGTTGTGATGATTTTTATGAAAGGATTGCATTTATTCATTAACTTGTAGTTAAACAAATTCATTGTCATGTGATACATTTCAATCGATAGTAGCTTAACACCATTACAGTTGGATTGTAGCTATACAGATTGACATAAACGTAGGAATAGGATTGAATGGAGTCATCATAAAAGTTGTCCTATTCCTATTGCGGTTTGCAAGGTCTCATTGACATTGTGTCACTCCCTAATCTTATAATTAGGAAACCTCCTCTCTCTATTAAAACTTTTTATTACCATGAAAAAAAAAAATAATTGTGCTGTAGTGTAGCTATCAGGTATACTTCCTGGCTTGGACTAACCTTCTCAGCAGTTATAAGATAGTCCTTTGGATGGTACTCCTGCTACAGCTGAGTCAAAAATTATTACATTTTATTTGAATATAATCAGTTATTTCTGAATTTATGGATCTTTGGTTGACTTTTATACTTCCTTATATGCTTTATTACTTTAGTCTACGTGTTTCATGATGTTTCAGTTCTAAATATACCTACTTGATTCTCATTTCACTATTTTGGCTCTCATTTGGGCTTGTTTCATTTTATTTATTTTTCTACCTGTGCATGTGATCAGAGACATTCTCATGTTTCTTGAGGCTGAAAAGCATAGTTGAAGATGATGCAATAAGGTTGCAGCCAGGATCTAGTGAAGTCCATATGTTGTGAGTTTTTCTTGTTTGCTTTTTCATCTTTTGAATTTTTATGATCGTTCCTTCTTGAATAAATTTCTGAATACTTGTACAGTTTTCCAGACAGCCTTGGAGATGATTTGCTTGTTGAAGTTCAAGATTCCAAGGGAAAGCATTTTGGCCGTGTTATTGTCCAAGTGGCTACTATAGCTGATGATCCGGTAATATTACATGCTGTTTATTTCTGTGGGTGTTATTGTTGCCTGTCATGAGTGACGATCATATGATAGAATTTCAACTGAAACAGGCTGACAAATTACGCTGGTGGCCTATTTATCGCGAACCTGACCATGAGCTTGTGGGCAAGTTACAACTTTATATAAATTACTCAACAAGTGCAGATGATAATAGTCATCTTAAGGTTAGTTAGTGTCAGCAATGAGCAGTTTCTTTTTGGAAATAAAGCTATAGCAGAGAGAGCCTCAAAATCTTGTAATCTGTTGTTTCTTAAATCATATTCAAGCTATCATGGCAACCTAAACATGCCAGGATTCTTGGAACTGAAAAACGTTTTGAAATAGTAAAGATAATCCTACCTCCTGGTAATTCCCAGGGCTTAATTTATAGATATTTGAAGTTACTTTCACAATCCATGATACGTCTAGTACTGAATTTTGTTTTTTGGCTGCCAAAATACAGTACAAGTTGATTATGTACTTTTTTATTTTATGTTAAACTGTATTTACATTCATTTGTCAGACATATCATTTGCATGATTTTAGTCAGATGCAGATTAAAGGCCAGTTTAGTTAAAGATAACATTTTCTGTTTTTAAATTGCAAGAAGGCCGCGTTGTTTGTATGCCTGCCATGATATGTAGCTATTAGATAGACTTTGTTTCTTGTTTTCAATGAACTGTATATGATGGTGGTCCTGCAAAACAATGAAAACATCAAAAGTTTTTCAAACAATGTGGGGGCGTAACATTTCCATTTCACAGGAAGGTGCCCCACTCTGCCAACCCTTTATGTAGGAGTACTCGTATGCTTAATTATGTGTTATTCTATTTTCTTGATTATTCTAATATAATGTGCCTGACTTATTCACATTTTATTGTCACTTGTGATCCCAGTATGGTTCTGTAGCAGAGACAGTTGCCTATGACTTCGTTATGGAAGTTGCAATGAAAATTCAGGGCTTTCAGCAACGGAACCTATTGTTGCATGGTCCATGGAAATGGCTTTTGACTGAGTTTGCATCCTATTATGGGGTATCTGAGATATATACCAAGTTGAGGTAATGTGAGGTGGATCTGCAATTCCCCTGAATTATCTGATTTCTTTAATATGTAGTTTGGCATTTCTTCCAACGTATTATAGTAATAGTGTTCGCAATGTTCTGCTTAAATAGATATCTATCTTATGTCATGGATGTGGCGACACCTACAGCAGACTGCCTCAACTTGGTGTGTAATCTACTAGCACCTGTTATCATGAAGGGCAATGGCAAGACTTCTTTGAGTCACCAGGAGGTATCATTGACATTTAGTTATTATTCTTATGATATAACTTCAACCAACCACTTCAATGTTTTAGATGCAGTCAATATAGCTGAACCCATTGTTTTGTTAGCATTTGTTTACTGTCAAATTCATTGATTTTTTGTCTCGTGTTAACATGGTATGGTTTTTGTTCATCTCCAGAACCGAATACTAGGAGAGACCAAGGATCAAATTGAACAGATATTAACTCTTGTTTTTGAGAACTACAAATCACTTGATGAATCTTCTTTCTCGGGCATCATAGAGGTTTTCAGACCAGCAACTGGCCACGCAGCACCTGCCTTGGAACCTGCTGTTAAACTTTACAAGCTTCTTCATGATATCTTATCTCCTGAGGCTCAAACTGCATTTTGTCATTATTTCCAGGTTAGATAAAATTGATATTTTATGACGGAAATTGTTAATTGTATACTCATAACTTTGCAATTCAATTGACAAATTAGTATCTTGCTAGGTTGCTGCAAAAAAGAGGTCCAAGAGGCACCTGAGTGAAACAGATGAATATATTGCACAAAATAATGAAAGCAGTTTGATGGACGGCATAGCTATGTCCACTGCTTACCAGAAGATGAAAACCCTATGTATAAATCTTAGAAATGAGATACATACGGACATCCAGATTCATAATCAAAATATACTTCCTAGGTATTATTTGTTTCAAGGACTTCATTTTGTATGTATTTTATTTTGCTATAACTTCTATGTAGGTTACGTGTATCACTTCTCGTCTTTAATTGTGTCAAATACGTGTGTGCCTCTCTTCTAATCTTGGAAAGCACCTGTATGTAGATAAACTTCTGTTCTATTTAATTGATGGTTACACAATGGATGTCTACTATTTCAGGGCTACCTTGATGGAAATTTATAATGCAATTGCTATTAATTAGTATTTGCTTATAGCATGATAATATATCAGTATTGGGTACTATATGGCAGAGTATATTATTACTCCTTACCAAGTCCAACGAGTTGTACAAATGTCCTCAGCAAAACAATTGAATTACTAACTGATTTTATAGTTACCATTTTTAACCATGATATTTGTTCTTCATTCTAATCAAAAGACTAAATGCTGTACATTTTGAGTTGGAAAAAAATTAAACTTAGTATTAAAGCTGATAGTAACTGAATAAGTTACAACCAAACTATCAAACGAACTTGTAATTTGTGTATAGTTCATAGTTAAAATACTCGGTCATCAACAGACATAGAAGGTAGGTTTCTTTATTTTCACTGGAATATCTTAACCTTTGTATTTGGCTTTTATTTCTGGTTGTTACATTTTGTCTTTAACTAGACCTGTTATCTTGAATCTATGTTGACATGTGACAACATCCCTTTCTTGTACTATGATTGCTTTTGTTTTGGGCTTGACTCGGGCATTGAATCACCAGTTCAATCGCATTATATGCATTTCAAACTTCATCTTCCTTAGTTTTAAAGTATTATTGTGTTAGTTTATCAGATTCTATTGTATCTTAAAGGTTCTGATGTAGCTGGTTCATTATTTTCACAGCTTTGTGGATCTGCCAAATCTTTCTGCTTCCATATACAGCACAGAGCTTTGCAATAGATTACGGGCATTCCTCATATCTTGTCCACCATCAGGGCCATCATCACCAGTAGCAGACCTTGTTATTGCAACGTCAGATTTTCAGAGAGACCTTGTAAACTGGAATATTGGGTAAGTGTTGCTATGCTTTAGTTGGAGATACCAAGTATGCCTGGCTTTTTAGTCAAAGAATGAATCCCTTCTACTACACAGATCTAACTTGTTTTATTTCCTTAGTCCCATCAAAGGTGGAGTAGATGCAAAAGAGCTATTCCATTTGTACATTCTTGTTTGGATACAAGATAAACGTCTATCTTTACTGGAGTCATGCAAATTAGATAAGGTACTTACATTTAAGATATAGCATTAATATTGTCATATTTCATTTTGTGTCTTCAGGAAGATATTCCCTTTAGGTGAGCTAGGTCTCAAGGAACCTTTTGATCGTCTTCAGGACTTAATAATTATAAATGCTAAAATTAATTTTATCTGAACTACTACATCTCTTCTACATTAAATTGTTGTGACAACAAGGTTTATAATCTTAAATGCATTGCTGTTGTAGGTTAAATGGTCTGGAGTTAGAACACAACATTCTACTACTCCCTTTGTTGATGACATGTATGAGCGGCTGAAGGAGACATTGACAGACTATGAGGTCATCATTTGCCGCTGGCCAGAATATACCTTGGTTTTAGAGAATGTATGTATGCCAATTCTTGTTATTTCTTTCCCCTCTTTATCCGTGAACTTCTAATGCTATCCATTTCCCTTTTCATCTCTTCTATAGACAAATACCTCTCCTGAGAATTTTTTTTCAATTATTGCCTATGTTAAAAGGCCATTTTAGAACATGAATTTTTATTCCTTGGCCCTAAGTGTGTTATTATATTTGATGGCCAAAAGTTTGATGACCGAGTTTAATTTTTTTTTTTTTTTGAAAAAAAAATTGGCAACAGGCCATAGCTGATATTGAGAAGGCCATTGTGGAAGCTTTAGACAAACAATATGCAGATGTATTATCTCCTCTCAAAGAAAGCATGGCTCCTAAGAAATTCGGGCTTAAATATGTCCAAAAACTTGCAAAACGAAATACATGTGCCTATGTTGTTCCTGATGAGGTAAGTTGAATTTCTGAAAACTGTTTTTCTTGTCTTGGATACTTTATCTAAAATTTTCTCACTTTTTCCAGCTTGGAGTTCTTTTGAATTCCTTGAAGAGAATGCTCGACATCTTGCGTCCCAGGGTTGAATCCCAGTTCAAGACATGGGGTTCTTGCGTGCCAAATGTTGGAAATACAACACCTGGTGAGCGACTTAGTGAGGTGACAGTGATGCTGAGAGCAAAGTTCAGGAACTACGTGCAAGCTATTGTGGAGAAACTAGCGGAGAATGTTAGTAGCCTTTTGAAACAAAATTTATTGTTCTTATTAACATAATATTTGACTTGTGTAGGTAGAGCAGTACTGCAGTCACCATTTATGCACACATCAATTAATTACTAATTTTCCAAAACTCTTTTTGTTTGGCTTTTATAATGGAGTAAATACTGAGCAGATATTAAAAATTGCAAAACTTGATTAACTTGCCTGTGAAGTTATTTTTTTCTTCATATTACTATCAATTTCTTGGTCCCATTTCAGAATAGTGTTAATAATAAAATATTCAAGTATCCTAATGGCATCCTCTATGTCTTTTCAGACAAAGTTACAGAATACCACAAAATTAAAAAAGATTCTTCAAGAATCGAAGGAAACTGTGGTGGAGTCTGATTTAAGAAGTAGAATGCAGCTATTGAAAGATCAGTTGGCTAGTACCATAAGTCATCTTCACAGTGTCTTTGAGACTCATGTTTTCATTGCCATCTGTAGAGGTTATTGGGATCGTATGGGACAGGTCAGTCCACTTTCATTTCATCTGGATTCTGTTGCCTTGCATTTGAGCATCTTTGACAAATATTTCTTATTTAACAGGAAATTTTAAGTTTCTTGGAGAACAGAAAAGAGAATAGATCGTGGTACAAAGGCTCAAGGGTCGCTGTTTCTGTGAGTAGCTACTTAACAGCTTAACAGTTTGTTTCTGTTGCATAGTTTTAAAGTTCTCAAATAACATTGCTCTAGATTGATTGATTTATAGTGAAAGTGCCAGAAAGGCATCCCTTGTCTTGTTTCTATGTGACCTGAAGTAATATTGTGCAGATTCTGGATGATACGTTTGCTTCACACATACAGCAGCTTCTAGGAAATGCATTGCATGAGAAAGACCTGGAGCCACCTAGATCCATCATGGAAGTTCGTTCCATGCTTTGCAAGGATGCTCCCAATCACAAGGACAACACATTTTACTATTAGGCCAATTCTACATGTAAATATGAAGAGAGGAATACACGGGGCTAAAAAGAAAATGGGTCACACCAATTTTGTAGTAGGAGCAAGCAACTCAACTGCTCCCAATGTGCTTTTCAATGAGGAATAGTGATTTTTTCTATACGTGGTATATATACAGTAAATTACTCATTGTAATACTTGGTAGTAGTAGTAGGAAAAATATATAAATTTATTAGTTTTTTACATTCTATTTATGAAACCTTGGTCTCTTAATTAACTTGCATTGGTTAACATCCCGAATATTCTGTTTATAACTAAATATATGCACTGACAGAATAAAAGTTCTTACACTGTTGGTTAATTAATTATGATAAGTGAGTTTATTTTTATAATAATTTTTAGAACATATGATGGATAATTTCTGATTGATTACCAGTGTAAAATTTTAAACATTGACAAACTGAATCATTGGTTTGGTAGTTTCGAAATACCTGGCACTACAAAGGTGACTTCTGGTCACAGGGAGGTTTAATTAGTATCGGGCTAATTCAAATGATCCATTCTCGTAATTGCACGCTTTTTTTGATTAATCACATGTAGTAATCTTTTCAAGGAACGTGTTACTGTGACAGGAACCTTGACATTTGATGTCACCTTTTGTTTGTACTTGGTGGCATTTTATTCTTAGAAAAAGAACTTGTAATTTCCCCATCATCAACGTAATTTTGATTCTTGTTTCTGGACTTGAGCTTCAGTCTTCAGCTCAAGTAATCAAACTTTAGAGCCGTCAAAATGCAAACTACAATGTGCTTACAAGATGACAACTAAAATTAGAACAATACGACATATTCCAATTTAGCACATTCACGAACTCTTCCTGCTACAAGTTGATTGCCAACACATATCTGACTACATCAAATTTTGCTATTACATGGTTAATATTGATATTATTTACAAGCATACTAGCACTGAAACATCCTCTACTATAATTTACTCTCTTCTTACTCACTTATCTAGTATCTTACAGGATCTCATTTGATTTTTATCTCCAGTATATGTTCTTCTCAAACATCATCGTTTAAATTTAATTTATCATAGTTAAATTTTTAATTCTCAACATATCATATCAAATTAAAAAAATTAACGACTTTATAAATAAAAATAAACTTAACTTTTTTATTATTGCAATCAATCTTAATTTGAATTGGTTGAGTTAGGTACAGCTGGAGAAAGCAAGGATATGTTTCATTTTTCAGGCACAAACTGAATAAGAATTTGAATAACACTCGGAACACTTGAATAATGATATTTACATGATCAAAATACATTAAGATCAATTGAACTTCGGAGCACAGGAAGTGTAGAAAATCAAGCTTAATTCAGCACAAGCAAATACACAACAGTCAATTTACTACAGTTCAACTTTTCTCCAAGCTGCATCAGAGTAGCTTTGATATAACTTGGCAAGAAGTCCAGAATGCTTTAGTTGCAATCCTTGCAATAACAGGATTTTGATATATCCTGTCAAGAGAAAAAAATGAAAGTAATCAATAAAAATGAAACAATGACCTGAACAAATTGACAACAGTTTAGACTCAGAATCAGTGTCCAACAAAAAATCTCATTGAAGTTATACTAACAGGAGGTAGCCAACTGCATAGATAAGCATGGTACATGATCATGCAATTTCAAAGGACTAGCATCAGCTAGGTTGAACATTAATCAATTCCTTAATATTTAATGAGAAGAGAAGGGGTGTTTGGTAAAGCCACTTACCCAATGGCTGTAGCTCCCCATGATGCAACATTATAAACAACTTTGCTCCCATCCCATGCCTTTCGAAGCTTTCCCTTTTTCTTTTTCACACAAAATGTCTTGCTAAGAGCTATAAAAACACGCCAAAAAAGTCATAAATAATAAATTACTTCCCATTCTTTTATCTAGGTAATACTTGTCTAAAGTAGAGTACAAAACTTTATCTAGAATGAGTACGGTAGCCAAGGAGATGCTTCTACTTTCTTCCCCATTTTCCACTCAAACGTATGGAATTATGGACAAAACAAGAAAAAAGACCATATATTATGGAGGAAGCAACCAAACTCACCATCCTGGAGTTGATTTGGGGTCAAATCCTGCAAAAAGGAAAACACTGAATCAGAGAGAATATAATAAAGTATAAACTATTGCAGTGCTCAAATTGCAATTTAAATTATAAATAAGCGAACTAATTTTTGAACTGTAAATCACAAATCCTACCAAATTGTAAATACGGGGACGAAAAGAAATATAGGTTGAAATATATCGTACTATAGCGCTCAATGTAATAATATTTTGAATGAAAAAATGACCATAAATCTCAAGAAACGAAATTGTAAGCCATAACAGATTGCATGATGGCTAAATATCTATAGACTAGGAATAGAGCAATAGAATAGCCAAATGCAGTGCATAGAGTGAGTAGAAGTGTAAAGCTCGTGGTTCACAAGAATGAAAATAAAACATTTAAATGATCAAATACGGCACATTTAATAATGAGTGGCCAAATTGTGAAAGAAAAGTAAAAATTAACAAGTAGCCAAATTTTAAGTGATTTGAATCCTGAATTGTAAAATTTAATAACTGTAGATACAACAGATACAATATCTTGCAACATACTCTAACTTTCAAATGCATTCTTTATTGTTGATTCAAATTTGTTAGAAATGACAAAATTGTAAGTCCCACTAGTCATCTATTGAGCCTCTCCAAACAACTTTGTAGTTTCCAATAAATTTTTAATGATAATAACAAGTGCTAGGAGGAGTATGTTGTTAACATTCCTCTAAATATAATGTGTTTACTGTTATCAATTGTAATATAACATTCTTAAAACCGCTTCAGTGGTAGAGAAACAAAAGAAAGAAACAACAATGCAGTAGGGATGAGTTCGATTTTAAGGCTACAGAAGCATGAAAAGATCTTTTAAGTTTAAAATAGAAAGGAAAGCACCTACAAAGAATTAAGCAGTGCAAAAGGAATATTTATTACATAATTGGGTTGCAAGAATATCCACATCCACTAAAAAGAACAGAAATTGCAATGTCAGAGACAAAACGAAAACAATTTATTTGGAAGTAGATGTTAATGCAATACTCATTTTGCACACTATTTTCTGATACTCAAACTTTGCCAGATATAAATTGGACATCTTCCTATATAAAATAAGCCTTAGAAACTTCAAACGTCACTATAAACCGTGGAAAGAAAAACATTTTAAAGCACCAAATAGTCATGTTCACTTAAACAGCATTGTAGTAAACATACAAGACAAATTCACAAATGTTTGAGGAAAAATCCCCACAAACTTTCAGGAAACATACAAGCTCTATTTCCGTTTATGGAATTTGCATCCTAACTGAGAAGCACATGCAGTGTCTGTTACATAGGCATATCAGAACTCAGAAGGTGCTTTTAAGTCAACAGATTTAGACTTTCACGTTTTTCAGATTATAGCAGAAGAGTAACACAATTGAGAGTAACATGTACCTAGGCCATAAAATGATGGGTAAGGTAGAGCGTCTGAAATAACAAAAGAATACAAGGGTCACAAACCTTGGTTTGCTTGAGGGACAACAAATATGCAGCCATGAAGCATGCAATTCCTTCCACTATATCTTCTTGTTTAACAAGTACATAATCTTCTTGGTCTGAGTTAGCATCTTCACCTTCCCAAAGATCATTTTCACTAATAAAATCCCAAGAATTACCTTCTTCTGTCATAACCGAAGCATTTTTCATTAGCATTCTAAAAGTAAAGACCCAAACAAAAAGAGAACATTTGCAGGAGTCGGTACCTGATGCATTGAGAGAAACTGATGCCTGTGCATACTCCAACTTTTCAAGGAAGTCAGGGCATTCAACTCTAGATTTGATTAGGTCACACAACTGCATGGAGCACACAACATGCCATGCTATTAAGGCAAATCATCAAGCATGCACAATACACATCGCATCAACAACAATTTACAACACAGCACTAACAATAGTTACATCTAGAAGAAGCACTTGTTCCACATCGAAAGGCTAGTGTCAAAACACACACAAAAACAGCTTTGTTATAAATGGTTATTTGGATTAGCACAAAAAAATAGGACAACTATGTATTTGGGAAACAGTTGAAACTAACTTAACCCCACATTAGCTTCAATCCAACACTTATCTTGCTAATCCTTTCAGCGCTTTGGAAAGTACCAACGAACAGTTTTTCTTTTGCCTTGAAAACGGTCATCAAAACGCGCTATTAGACTGACGTTTTATACTGTTCTTCAACCAGAACTGAAATTTCGCCTATTAACCAATGTTGACCTTCAATGCAAACTTTTATTACGCTGATTATGAGGGCAAATCTTTAATTTTCATAAGAAAACGGCACAAAAGGTATCTAAAAAGTGCATCTAAGTTTTGTAAAAAAAAAAACTGTCTCACTTCAAAAATTCAAAAGCAATCGTTTATCAAATAAGCCCTCATTTTTTCTCTAACATAAGACTGAGAAGCCTTTTGTTTATTCATCACATAAATCATACATAAAAAGGCAAGCTTTCTTCACTCGAACCGCACAATGCGAACAAATAACACAGAAAATCCCAAAACGCTTACCCTAACGGATAGAGATTTGAAGTATATAACTTGGAAGGGAGAAAAAAGAGAGAGTAATTGCCTGATCGGTTTCTGAATCGGGGGGCGTGGAAGGATGCGATTCGTCAGAGTCTTCTTCTTCTTCTTCCTCCTCTTCTGGTTCTTGGTGTTGTGCATCGGAAGCATTGATGAGTTCAAGGGCTCTCTGACACTGTTCCAGCATGGCCTCAAGGGTTTTCCGCTTCACCCGAACCGGGTTCGGGTTCGGATCGGAGACCCCAACCTCCATTCCGGTTCGGAAAGGGGAACGGGTTGGTGTTTGTGCGTTGACGGTGGGGAGAGGAGAGAGAAGAGAGTTATTGGTGGCGGCGTGGAAGACACGTGCCTTTTTCTTTTTTTAATTTTAGTAATTTTGAATTTCAATGTTAATAATTTTGAGGACGAGGTTGTCGGTTGTGTTTTCGAGGAGAAAGAGAAGAAGAAGAAGAACAGAAACCAGTGCAGCCGTCACGATTGTGCTGGTCCCAATGCAATTCATAGGGTTTCTTTCTCTTTTTTGGTCCTTTTTTTTTTCTCATGAAATTCATACTTTAATTATTTTAGAAGTACAATTAAAAAAAATAATTAATCTCTTTAGCAGAATTATGAACAAAATGTTTTACTAAATAAACTGAGATTACATATTCAACATTCTTTATTCTTATAGGAATATCAAGTGTATCAAAATAAATTTTAGGAAATGGTAACTTCTTGTTAGGATATGGAACCTGAGAATATGAGCTATATTACACCAAATGAAGATCCAGAAAATTATATGACATTCAAGTAAAAAAAATATATGAAAGATTTAATGATGTAGAGAAAAGGTATGAATCATATTATTATGTAAGTTTTAATAAATAATAATAATAATAATAATAATAATAATAATAAAGATTGAGTTATTGGTATAGATGGAGTATATATAATTGATTTGTTTAAATATTATTAATAAAATTATCAAATAATATTTTTGAGATACTTATTAGTAAAAGGGTGAACGATTAGATTATTTTCTTTTATTTTTAAAATCTAAAATTTGAGTATATAGAGAGCAAAGCATGGTTAGTGTTTATTTATAAAACATTGAGGGAAAAGTGTTTAATTGTAATTTACAAACGGTAAAACACATGGTTTAGTGTTAATTTATAATAATTCAAATACAATATCAAAATTGAATAATGTTTTAGTGCTTGCTTATAAGAAATGAATTATATTATTTAGTATTTATTTATAAAAATTGAAATATAGTGATTAATTCTTAATACAAGAGTTATTATATTTTTATACAGAGACTAGTACATATTGTGTTTAGTGTTTTATAGAGCTCAATATACAATGGTTAGCATATAGATTAACACACGAAGGTTAGTATAGAGATAGATGTACAGAAATTAGTGTTTAACCACAAATAAATTGATGCAAGCATTGTGTAAGTGATTAGACAATGTACACCTTTTAATGCTAAACCAAAAGAAGATACTGCAATATTAATTAGATAGTGCACATTACTTGATCCATTAAGATGAAAAAGACCTATTCAAACTTTATTTATTGCAATTGTTAGCATACTTTTTCATCTTAAATAAGAAGATATCATTCCAATTTGTTTATTGCAAAATACACTATTTAATATTAAACTAAGAAGAGATTCATGCAAATGATTTACTTTACTATAAATTATGTGTATAAAAAAATTAATTATTAAATTTAATATAGTTGAATTTATAATATCTTACAAAATTAATTTATTTTCTTCTAAATATACAATCTAGTAGTTTTTTTTTATCAAATTTAGATTCAAGTGAAAATTTTGAATACTTTAATATGTAATTTAAATATTTTTACGAAAATATATACATAATAGATTAAAAATAAAAAATATTAGTATCATATAATTATCCCTAGTTACTTTGATTTGGACCATATTAGTAGAAGAAGTTCATAAGCTTATATCAAAAATCATGGGTCAAAGCTTGACTTGTTTCACAATTTGAAATTTCACAATTTAAAACAACCAAAACAAACGGGCAAACCTATCTCGGTAGTTACTGCAACGAAGAGAAGTTTTTTTTTTTTTTTTTTTTTTT
>Ga0209489_101660_pt1 | contig 45758 bp, 23 predicted proteins | sample SiratrowhiteBW_FD_187527 | JGI IMG/M metagenome (GOLD analysis project Ga0209489, IMG submission 187527) | Root nodule microbial communities of legume samples collected from California, USA - Siratro white BW (SPAdes) (version 2) | ecosystem: Host-associated > Plants > Roots > Nodule | place... | reverse complement strand
AAAAAAAAAAAAAAAAAAATAGTGATAGAACTGTTAATATAAGATTGTTTATATATTTTATTTTAAAACTTTATAATAAAATTAAAACACTCTTATGTATTGTAGTTTATGTATTTTTTATTGCTGGTAAAAAACAAGAAAGACAATAAAAAATATTTTTATTGCTTTGTTAGATACGAATAAATAATAATAAAATAAGGATAACACATGATAGTTGAAAACATAATGTTCACTAAATTAAAAAGAAAACTAAAACTATTTTCAATTTAATGTAAAATGGTATATTTATTAACCATGTCAATAAAAGAAACACATGTATATTTGAGTGTCTCACATGTTTAAAGATATTTTTTCAACAAACTTTTTGTAACAACACAATGAATTTTATCAACTTTTTTCATATTTATATTTTTTTAACAATTATACTATTTTAATGGACAAAAATATAATGTGACACGCTTCAAGAATATATTTGACCACTTACCCTTATAATTTTTAACTACATTTAATTTTAGATAAAAAAAATTGACAAGCATGTATTTTTTACATTCACATTTAGAAAACTCTGTGACCAGCACCTATATAGTGAGTTCAACTAAAGTATATAATTAATGATTAGGAAAGACATTCTGGCTTAATCTTGCATGTAAGCATAACAAATAATTTTAAAACTAGCCATGTTCCTTGTCCCAACTTTAATAATACTGTCCTTTGGTTAGGCATAGTTACATTAAAATCACTTATGAAAGTTTTATTTTTCTACAAGATATCTATTATCTCAATATAATTTTAGTCCATCAAAATTTTAGTTTATTTAACATTAACAATCAGATTTATATAAGTAAACTAATTGACTCAAAATTAGGTAAATCTGACATAACTGCCCGTAAATTAATTGGTCGAACAAATTTAATATTTTTTTTATATTTAACTAAAAAATGTTTAAACTTGGGGAGGGAGGGATTATTTGACGATTTAATTAGGGTTAGTCCAAGTTCAATTAAATTGCAGAATATTAATTTTCAGTTGTTTAGAGTCTGAGTCAGAGTGGAATCTTTGAATTTGGTAGTCCACGCGTTGTCCCAAATTGAAGCATCCTAATAAGACACAGTGCAGTGGAAAACCACAGTCAAGTGATGAAGTCAAAGTCTAATTTCTTATTAAATTTATTTTCAGCATACACAAATAATTGATTAGCTGTGTAGGGTTTATATAAATACTGTCACAGAAGAACATCCTCAAACTCATCAAACCATTGCATACTCTTCTTCTCAACTTTGCTTCTCTTCTATTGCTAACGTAACACAGTCAAGAAACTATGAATAAATAATCTTTACGTAAATGTTTTAAGTTTAATTTGTAAGGATATTCTTGATATATTACATGTTCCCAAATTTTAATCTATGATATGTAATAAGTTACAATCAATAGTCCTGAAGTTAATATCTATAATATAGATAACTCTTCTTTCCCTTTGAGTATAAAAACATAATAATAAGTTAATTTCTTTTACCAATTATGTTTTGAAAAATAAATTAATATTCACCATTGACATTTTTTTTTTTTCACAAAAATGTATATATGTATATGTGATTTTGTTTTAAAGATAATTGTTTACACATTAATGGTCTTTGCAGTATTTTTTACCTGGATTAACAATGACTCAATTTTGACCAACAACAGAAATATGTCACATCATAAGTCTAACAAATTACTAAATATAAGATAAATAAATTAATTATTATTAACTTTAGTGGAAATATAAAACAAATAAATTGATGTGCAAGAGTTATTTTTGGATTTGGTTAGCGTATGTGCTTTTGTTTCTTTGAAGGAATAGCATTCTAGCATATGATACTTGCACTTCATGTTATTTACACAATTTTGAGCTTGAGTGGCAATGATTTAATTCAATATTAATTAGTTGAAGTTAAATACTAAAATTACAGAATCTTTTGCTAATCTCTACAGTTTTTAAAGGGATATATAAGTAGATAAAATTATTATAAAGTAAAATCACCCATTAAATGATATTATTTTTTAAGAGTAGAGACTTGGTCAACATTAGTGTATTTATTAGTATTTTAATCTTTGGCTTATTTTTTTTTTTTTGGATATGAAATTCAGAGGGACTTGTGATCAATTAAAATATAAACTTGTCAAATGAAGTGTGCAATTGTAAGTAGTAATAATTTCTACTTAAGAAATAAATAGGATGTAGTTTTTTCGAAATAATCAAAGAAATATAATAAGAAATAAATTGAAAAAAAATAAATATCTGACAACATTTTAAATGGTGTCAATATAATTTATTCTATACTTAAACTAATAATAATTTTTACATTACACGAAAAATTTTAATTAAGTAAAATTTTAAAAATTAAGTAAACCTATGAAAATATGCAAGTATCAAAGGACTAAGAAAAAAAATCGACAATTCATTTTGGTAGAAAAAATAGTTTACAGTTTATAGCCGAGTATATTTTGAACTAAATAGATTTTAGAATAATGCATGTGTAAAAAAAAATACAAATATATATTTTTAAAATGGGTTGAACGTATAACTGAGATAGAAAATTTATTAAGCAAAATTTAAGTAAGAGTAAAAGTATTAATGTGAAATGAAATATTAAAATAATTGATAATATAATAATTTTATAAAAATGCAGAAATACGTGTTAAATAATAAAGAAAACTCTTGTTTCAGGATTGAGAGAAAAAATAATATAAATGACATCTCGTATTTTAAAAAAATACTTAATATGAAAATTTCGATAAGTTTATAGATACAGAAGTCAACAAGTCATATAAAATTAATTTATTTAAGTTAAAGTCATTTCTGTCGAATTAAAATGTTTATTGCATGTGGCTACACTCTTTTTATCTCTTATGCAGGTAAGGTTTTGCTCTTGTTTTCTAAAAATTAAAGCAGCACTAAGAATTTAACATTAATTTGAACTTACTTAATAATTCCTAATTTTAATGGCAAAAAAATAAATTTAAAACTATTGAAAATTAAGATATTGAGTTTTAGAATTTGAAATATTTGTCCACAAGTTTTAACTTAATCTCTGATTTTAAAAAATATTCACCTTTATCAAATTTTATTAAGTTGTGCAGCCCACAAAATATGATAATAATGAATGCTTGATAATTGTTGCTTTTATTATTATTATTATTATTATTATTTTTTAACATTTTCTCATGTTTTGAACATTTTAAGTTGGTTTTTATTTTTTTTTAAATTAAGCTATGAAGTTCTTTTGTCAAATTAATGACAAGGTATTACTGATATTGATATAAATAATGAATAATATATAATCATCCAAAATGATGTTAACTTAAAATACATATACCAATTACACTAATTCAACTATATATATATATATTACATAAACTCTTTTTTAGAAAAAAAATTGACCAAATTAAAAATATTCAAAAATAATAAAATGAAATTTAAAAAATGATAATAATAAAAAAATAAACTTAAAATGAGTTGAATTTTTTATTCAACTTAAATAAATAATATTTTTCTTACCATAAATTATATTACTCAATATACAGTAAAATCATAATATATATATATATATATATATATATATATATATGAATAAAGATTTGGACTCATAATTTACCACATTTAAATCTCATTGATTAACGAGCTATACATTTATACTTGTTCAACAAGCAAAATAAATTGTTTTAAGTTTGTTTAGTAGCTTTCACTAGACATATTTCTTATTTTTTAAACAACCACCTTCGAAAAATAATTGGGAAAAATCATGAAGAAATTGATTTGGCATGACACGCCCTAAAATGAAATAGTTATTCTGAGCTTCATAATTAATACTAAAATCTAGTAACTCTTTAAGTAGACTCCTGCCCCAAAAAGACCGTATCAGATCAGATGCTGAATCAAAATTTAGGAGATAAACCTTAAAATAGATTAACATATTTACAAAATCAACTGAGTCTTCCACCAAAATCTAGGATAATAAATTAGGCAAAAGCAAAAAAAGGCTAACATGGGGAAGTGACAGCTAAGTTGAAGAATGAAGAATTAAAAAAGAAAATTTACAATTCCCAATTGGAAGTAGTAGTTTTTGTTTGGGGAAGGCCATTTTTTCTGTTCCTCTCTCTCTCTCTCTCTCTCTCTCTCATGTTTTTCATTCAAAAGTCTCTTTTGACCACCACCACCACCTTCCACCTTCTTCCCTTCTTCGTCGTCCCTGCTCCCTTCTTTCCTTTCTCCTATTTCTCTTTCTTTCACACACACAATCATCCACACTACACATAAACCTCTCAATTCTCTCTCTCTCTTTCTCTCTGTATATCTCTCTATGCTAATAAACCAATGAATGGTAATATCTTTTCATTCTTCTTCTGATCTCTCTGTCATTCTTCCATCATGGGCATCTGTTTCTCCGCCACCAAAGTCAGCGGCTCCAGCAGCAACAACGCCGGCGGCTCCAATCGCAACCGCAAATGCTCGGCTCCGGTGACGGCGCCGGTGCCGGCGGAGCCCGTGACGGCGCAAAAGCAACAGTCGTCGCATGGTCAACGGCGGCGCGTACAAGAGGATTCGCGGAAGCACCCACGCGCCAAGGAGAAAGCGAGCGGGCGTCGCCCAGGGGGGCACGTCCCCTGCGGAAAGCGAACGGATTTTGGGTACGCCAAAGACTTCGACAAGAAATTCTCGCTCGGGAAGTTGTTGGGACACGGCCAATTCGGTTACACCTACGTCGGGATAGACAAAGCAAATGGGGATCGCGTCGCCGTTAAGAGACTCGAGAAGAACAAGGTATTCAGTGCTATGTATTTTGTTCTTCCGCGGATACAGGATACCCAGTTTAGATTTTATGATCGTTACGCGCTAATGGAAATAAATTTTTGTTCTTTTTCCAATCCTGGTTGATGGGTCTGGGTGAATTATGATTTTTTTTTTAGTTCTCGGTTATGGAGGTACTGCTTATTTTGGTGCTGGAGATTGGTAAATTCATTTGGAGTATGGGATAATGATGAGCTTTAGTTACAGTATTTAATTGAAAAGGGGTTTTGGAATGTCTGCTGATTCCCCCGCTGCATCTTATTTTGTTCGACGTTGACCTCGACTAGCTCGAATTTCTGATTTCGAGGTTGAAGTTTTTATATGCCCAGTTTTAATCTAACATGAGAAGGTTGATTAGTTATGCCTTTTTTCTGCAATTTGCATATTAAGCCACTCGGTTTTTCTTTTTTTTTTTTGCCCCTCTTCCTTGTAGAAGGAAGGCTTACAAGTTATTGATAATTCAGTTTTTCATTTCACTTTAGCTCACCGTTATGCGGCGGCATCCTCTTGAAAGGTCATGATAGAACTAATCAATGCTATACGGAATGGTTTAAATTCGAGCGTGTTACACGTTATCATGGCCTTGATGTGAAAAACTTGTACGGTAGAACTAGTTAGTGTTGATTGCGATGTGAAAGTCCACATCCTGCTCGGTTTCGAAACACGCACTTCAAATAAAGGAGCAGCGGGGTAATAAATGAATCTGGGTTGCGTTGTCGATCCCGGCAATTGATTTGGATATATGTGAAATATGAGTTTTGTTTTCCTAAGTTTTACCCTAAGCGCTTTTTAGTGTTTTCTTCTTGTTTGTGTTTCAATTTGTTATAATATGAGGTTTCGTGCGTTCCTAAATCATTCCTTGAATTTGATGGCAGATGGTTCTCCCTATAGCGGTTGAGGATGTTAAGCGTGAAGTCAAGATATTGAAAGAACTTACAGGCCATGAAAACGTGGTTCAGTTCTATAATGCTTTTGAGGATGATTCATACGTGTACATAGTTATGGAGTAAGTTACTTTTGTGTTTAGTCTCTTTTTTATGCTGTTTCACGGTGTTCATATGATTCTGAACATTACTTAACTACAATATACTCAGGATATATCTTTCGGGAGCTGATACATCAAATCATTTGTATTGTTTTCTAATGTTCTTTTATATATAAATCAATGTTATTAACAACATGAACTTCGTACCAATTTCCATCTTAGGTTATGTGAGGGTGGAGAACTGCTAGATCGGATATTGTCCAAGTAAGTTTCCCAATTTATCTTGAATGTGATCCCCTGCTGGTCTGAATGGCTCCTCAGACTGTTTACAGTACTCAAATTTCAGAGCCATGGTCCCTAATAACTCTAAGCATTTGTGTTCAACAAGGTCTTTTCTTGTCCTGGAACTTAACTCTGTCTGCCATCATGTTTACCAGGAAGGATAGTCGTTATTCTGAAAAAGATGCAGCTGTGGTTGTAAGGCAGATGCTTAAGGTTGCGGCTGAATGTCATTTACATGGGTTGGTTCATCGGGACATGAAACCAGAGGTGTGTTCAAGTTTACTGGCATATCTAAGTAATATGGAGTTGTATATGCTACTAAACATTAAATGTTTTCCTCCTTGCACGCAGAATTTTCTTTTCAAATCAACCAGAGAAGATTCACCATTAAAAGCTACCGATTTTGGTTTGTCGGATTTCATAAAGCCTGGTGAGCAAAAATATTTGAATTAAAAAATTGATTTGTCTCCCTTGTATTCAACTTGTTCTTGCAATCTTTATTGTGGAGTTATAGTTTTCTCTCTTTATGAACAGGGAAGAGGTTTCCAGACATTGTTGGCAGTGCTTACTATGTTGCACCAGAAGTGTTAAAACGAAAGTCAGGTCCTGAGTCAGATGTATGGAGTATTGGTGTGATTACATACATATTGCTTTGTGGGAGACGTCCATTTTGGGATAAGACTGAGGATGGTATCTTCAAGGAGGTATATTTCATTTTATGACATGGTCTCCTTAATTTTTGCAAGATTTTGATCTATTCTTGTTTCTTTGGGAACAAGAATAAATGTTTGGCCTTTATTTTCATACCTTTAATTCAGAACTTGAAAAATCTTTTGATATTACATTTAATTTATAATCTTGTTATATGAAGGTCTTACGGAACAAGCCTGATTTCCGGCGGAAACCATGGCCAACCATAAGCAACGGTGCAAAAGATTTTGTGAAGAAATTGTTGGTAAAAGATCCCCGAGCAAGATATACTGCTGCCCAGGCTCTGTGTACGTATACGACAGATTTCTTGTCATGAGAAGGCTGTTTATTACGCTATCTAATTTCCTTTCCTCTCTAACTAATTAATTTTTTTATCACTGCCTCAAATATTAGAGCTTTCAATAATGCTTGAAGTTTAAGCACTGAGTTTATATTACTTAGAAATGCTGCTCATCAACATTGAATTTAAGTGCTAATTTTTTTCCCTAACAAATGAAATTTTTTCAGTTTTAATGATAGCAAATATTGAAGCTGGGCATATTGCAAAAATGGCTCTTTTTTCGATCATGTATCCACATTTTAAAAGTTTTGTTCTTACCACTCGGAACCAATTCGTCTTTCAATCAAAATGATGTTTGCTTAAATAAAATGTAAGTTACTGGGATGAATTACTGAAGTACAAAAGAAAGATTGATGGAGAAAGTTGAAAAGAAAAAGAAGTAAAAGACAAAAAGGAAAAATATACTACACAATTGATTGCACATAAACCAAAAGGACCAGTTTAGTTATCTTCAAAAGAAGAAAGGAGGGACATAACCATTTCTTCAAGTTGGCAACAGTGAGGTTTCCTAGTGCATGAGGCTCTCAGTTATGGTGCTTTGAGATGGTAAATGCACTTAGTCTTCCCTCCACAAGTAGGGTGGTTGTTTCTTGGATTTGAACCTGTGATCTCTATGCCAAAAAGCAGCAACCTTGTCGTTGCACCATGTAAACTTAATGTGCATGTATGCAGCAGTGACAAAGTAAATTTACAACCGATAAACTGGTTACCTAAATGGTAATAATTAAATGGCCATTTTCAAAATTAATGAGTGGCCTAGTTGTCCTTACAGATTATGAAATAGCTGGAGCTGCTCAACTGTTACTTGTTCGGCCAAGCTTGGTTTACCGAGTCAATAATGCTTCAGCTTTTCATAGATTTTTTTTGTTTCGGTACAAGCTTAGCAATTATGCTAATTTTTTTTTTGCATACGGGGTATTCTTAATCTAATAATTTAGATTCAAACATAACTGTATTCTAACTGTATATTTTTCCCCTTTATCAAACATCTAAATCAAAGCCATACCCTAATTTGTGTTGCATCCACGAATTCTATATTTCCAGCACATCCGTGGGTTAGAGAAGGTGGAGAGGCATTAGAGATTCCTATTGACATATCTGTCCTGAACAACATGCGACAGTTTGTGAAGTATAGTCGGTTGAAACAGTTTGCACTAAGGGTGAGAAAAGACAAATTAATTCAAACCTTTGCATGTTAGAAGCAATGGAACTTGTTTGATGCCAATTTTGTGTTCTTGATTGTCGTGCAGGCATTGGCTAGCACACTTAATGAAGGAGAGTTGTCTGATCTAAAAGATCAATTTGATGCAATAGACGTGGACAAAAATGGTTCTATTAGTCTTGAAGAGATGAGACAGGTAACTCATTCATCGACATCTTTCTGAATATATTAAATCCAAACACATTACTTATCAATTGGTGAGCAATTAACCCCTTAAATATAGTTTTCCCTGGTTTGATCTAAAGGCCATATTTTTTGCAGGCTCTTGCTCAAGATCTCCCTTGGAAGTTGAAAGAATCACGTGTGCTAGAGATATTGCAAGCGGTTAGTATTTGTGATGATCCTCTGCAGGCACCACATTTTTGTTGGTTACTTTTCTGCCATTTTTTGGCTAAAAATTTGAAACATGGAGTTTCTTTGGTGTCTAATTAGTATCTGCAGTACAAAGGATAAATACTTATGAATATAATTTCAGATAATGAAAGATATTCTTTAGCTAGCTGTAAGGATAGTGTATGAAATGTACTTCTCAAATAAAGGAGTGTTAAGAATCCTTAATTGAGAAAGTGGTGGAGTGAGAGCTTCACTTTCTAAGTTAGAGATTCCAACTTACGGTACAAGAGTGGATTTCTCTCTTTTTCAAAAATATTTGTATTTTTTTAATGAGACAATAGATGTTGATTCCCTTAATCATTCTCTATTCACCATTATGGCTTTTTCTTGTGTGCTGGCAGATAGACAGCAACACAGACGGGCTAGTGGATTTCACTGAGTTTGTAGCAGCTACATTACATGTACATCAGTTGGAGGAACATGATTCTTTTAAGTGGCAGCAACGGTCACAAGCTGCTTTTGAGAAATTTGACTTGGACAAGGATGGCTACATTACTCCAGATGAACTTAGAATGGTTGGTCTCATGTCTTTTCTCAAGCACCTTGAACATTTTTTTGCGATAAATTCTCCTTAGAAATTAGTAAATAGTAGCCCTGCAATAAAATACTTAATTAATTTTTGCATCATTCATCGAAGTTTATATTTTGAGATAAGGAAAGGGTGGTGTTTAAGTGGCAGTTAGAAAGCCTACTCCACTTGAGTTCTATATATTTGTAGGTGATCATGCCTTTTACATATGTGCTGTAAGCAACTGATATATGATTTGTTGGTTTTTTAGCATACGGGTTTGAGAGGCTCCATTGATCCATTGCTTGAGGAAGCCGATATTGACAAAGATGGAAAGATCAGCTTACCAGAATTCCGCAGACTTCTAAGAACTGCAAGCATAGGTTCTCGAAACGTGTTGAGCCCGAATCACCTTCATCGAAAGATTTAGATTAGATGTGTTTGAGAGACAGATACTGAGGAGAAGAGAGTGATGAATTTGCTTTAAGATGATGTGCTATGCCCTTTGTGGTGAAGCCGTATTTTGCTCTATGACCATGATTATTTGGAACTCTGAAACTACATTTATGTTGACTATGGCTTACCACACACCAGAATTGTGTGTTAAGCTTAGCGTTGAGGACCATGTCAAGAGGTGTTTAGTAGTGTGTGTAGACCCTGCGTGGACTATTCATTTCAGGTATCAGAGTTTCAGCACTGTACATCATTCAACTTCAAGGCTTTTTTGGGCTTGTTTGTGCAATACATGTAATGTGTAATACTGTAATTATAAATAAAACTTTTCTTACCCTCCTTCCCCACCTCGAATAATGTTCAAATCCACCTTATTTTCCAACTCTATTTTCTGCTTAAAATAATCTACTGCTATTATATTTTTATATATAAAAAGTCATAACATTATTTTAGTTTATTTTAAATAATTAAACAAAAACATGTTTATTCTATTAATATGTTCAATAATTTATTTTTTAATATCATTCAATTAAATTTTAAAAATTTATTTTTTAATTTTATTGTTTAAATTAAAAATTCGAAATATTTGTATTTATTGAGTAAAAGGCAAATACTTCAATTAATTAAAATATTATATATATATCCACATATATTTAAAATTAAATTAAAACAAATAATTTAAAAAAAAATTATTGTAGAAAGTTAAATAAAAATATCATTTACGAGATAATATTTTAATATAAATTAAATAATGAAAATACTTAGAATTCTTAACATATTTATATTTATTGAAACAAAATAATATAAAATATGAAAATATATATTCTATAAAATTTTAATTCAATCTAAACTATTTAAAATAAATCAAAATAAGTTTTAAAATTAAAAAGGACTGAAGAAGAAATGATAGTTGAAATTTTGATAAAATAAGATGAGAAATCGGTGTGTATATAATCGATTTCTCGCTCTTAACAGTATGCTATATATTTAAGTAAATAAAAACAGGGATAGATTATTTAAATAAATAAAAACATAAAAGATTAAATTAAAAAAATGTCTTCAGATAATATCAAAGAAAATGAGAAACAAAACATAAATACATGCATCAGATCATAACACGAACCGGCCTGGCCCAAATTGGAATGATAATCGAACCAAAAAAATGGCAAATACTTCCTGCACCCCATTATTTTTAACCTGTATCCCCTCAATTTAAAAGAATAAAAAAATATACTGATATTTTATTTCAAATTTATGAATGTTTTCTGCCAGAATATATTTTCTGAAAAAAAAATTATAAAATGTAAAATTTATAATTCTGAAACGAAACATAAAATTTATGTTCTGAAAAACTTATTTTAGAAAATATATTTCAAATGTAAAATTTACTTTCTAATTTTTGTTTTCAAAAATAGATACTGAAAATTATTTTCTAACAATAATTTCGAAAAAATATTTTTAAAAACTACTTAAATATGAATATAAAGGGTATTTTAGTCATTGATATTAATTATGGAGTGCAGGTAAGAAATGAGAAAGTGCAGGAAGTGTTTGCCGAAATAAATTTAGAACGACATTGTGACGAGTGCTTCTTCCTGCACCTCCAAGTATTTTTGGGACACCTCCAAAATTTAAAATAATTCCAAGTTTATCCTTCAGTAAATTACCATATTATCTTTGATTTTGAGAAATGATAAAACAGTAAATGGAAGTGAGAGATCAAAGGTGAGATGATGGTAGTGGTGCAAGATTGTGGGTGGTAGTGTGGGTGGGAAGTTTGCATCGGCGGCGGCGGCGGCAGAGGAGTGGAACAATGGCGGCACGGCGGAGTAGCAGTGGAGTAACACTACGAGGTGTTCAAATGTGTTGCGAAACCACTTATTCCGCAATATGTATACGGATCCGTATACAAGTTGCGGAATGGATGGTTCCGCAACACGTTCGGACACCTCCCAATGAGTTGCGGAACTATCCATTCCGCAACATGTATACGGATCCGTATACATGTTCCGGAATGGGTGGTTCAGCAACAAAACACAGTTTCAAAACACGAAATCTCCCTAAATACTCTACAAATCTTACAATAGATGATACCTACCTCAAATGATTGCAAAATGCAGTGTTAATCGACGATTTCAGATTGAAATGAGCACCCAAATTGTAGCTCGGAATAAGGAAGAAGCGCCACATACAGTGGACGAGTAACAGAGGTAGAAGGAAAAGAGTTTCAAGAATTAGGATACAGGAATAAAACGGTCTACACAATACAAAATTAAGGATATTTTTATCTATTTTGTAAATTTTGGAGGTGCCCAAAAACTAGTTAGTGGTGTAGGAAAAAGCACTCCATTGATACGCTCAAAAAGAGCCCATATTTTTCAGATACAGCTTTCTCACGTCCGTACATAAATAAATAAATAATCCAGTTATATCAGTGTAGTTTTTATTAAATGTAATATAATTATCGAATTATGTTTTTTAAAATTTATCTTAAAATGAAAAATTTATTTTACATAAGTATACATACAGAATTTTATATTATTTTAAAATATTTGCATTTTCAATATAATATATATTCTTTAATATTAAATATAAATTATTTAATCATTATGTTATTTATATTTAATTTTAACAAAACTGTATATAAATGATCATGAATATATAAAATCGTAATTTAAGGGGGTCGACATATTAACTTTGACACGTGTCTGGCTAGTGATGGAGGTTGGGATAGACAGTGCCAGCAAACCTATGTTGTGTGGCTATAAATGAGAAAAATGTACGCGGCAAATTCTATTAACTCTCTTGGTTTGTATGTTTTTGTATTTTAAAATTGTTTTTTCCAGAAATTAATAAATATAATATTTTTTATTTTATTAAACATAATAAATATATGTGCATATTATTAAAATTAGAAGAAACTTAAGGTACAATAAGAAAAACAAATAAGTATACTTTTAGATAAAAATGAACAAGTAAGAAATATTTTAAAGAAACTAAAAATAGATACACTCATATTTACATATTAAGTATAGTTTTAGTTATCAACATTGTTTTTAGCTCCCTCTTTTATCTTCTATTTATGATTCTGTATTTTGACTCCGAAAACATTGACAAAGATACAGAAGAGTATAAATTCCTCCAATTTCATTGGTCAGAGAACGATAAGTGGTAACGTGTTTTTCCCTATCTCACAATTTAGTTCAAAGACGCAAAATATGTTTCTACCACTCAACACTGATGCTGCTAGTAACCACATCTAGAACCAACAAATAAGTTAATTAATTAATAAAACAAACACATCTAGAACATAAGAAACATTCATCCGCTAATGGAAAATTGAAAACAAAGTTTGACAAATGATGCAGACATACTTGTCTTGGTCCAAAACATTAACGATTTGGAGATGCCGATTTGGATAAACATGGGGCGCAATTGAAACAGTATAAATGTTACTTTATATACATGCTCACGTCGAAACAGTATAAATGTTACTTTATACATATGCTAACGTTGATTTGTGCTGGCAAGACAACCTTTTATTTACTAATGAATGTCACAATCTTAACAAATATACTATATTTCAACCTTTTCTCGATCCACTCTTCCGTCTAATTCATAATCACTCAGATGGGTCACCTACACATGGTTACTGATGTCACTATTTTTACTTCTGACATAAAAAGATTAATATATTTTTGCATAATTTTTATTATAATTTCTTTAGTAATTATAGTTTCAACATTTAATTAACTTTGAACTCTAGTGATTTTTTATTAAAGATCAAATGTTTAGTTGTTAATTTAAATAGTATATTTTAAAGATGACTATAAATGAAAAATATGTATAATTTCTGAGAACAAAAAAGGAATATAATATTTATATTAAAATAAAATGAAAAGGTGATCAAACATATTGTAAAGTATTTGAAATAGCTCGTCACGTTTATTATTACAACAATCAAATTAGTAAACTAAAAACAGTCTTAATTTCCTTTATTTTATGTTGTGAATTGGTTTACAGCAAATTTGAAAGAGATTATTAAGATATTAAAGAGTTTCCCTTTAATTTGATTTTATTACAATTAGCTTAATTTTTGTTTTCTTTATCACTGTTAGCTTGTTCTTATTAAGAATACATTGGAAGTCTTCTTAGTGTCGGACACAGATATAGTAAGAGTATAAAACATGCGAGTTCGGTCTACTTTGTCAAAAACGGATCTTTGAACTGGCTTGCCAAAAATGTATAAAAAAAAAAGTTTAAGTTTATTATTTTATAAAGCTAATTTCAATTGAAAACTGTAATTAAATAACCTAAAATATATTAAAATAGATGGAATAAACTAAAATAACTATTTTTCTTAATAAATGTAAATTAATTCCGTATTTCATATTTAATTACAAAAATAACAATTAGTTAAATTAGAAGTTACCGAATGCCTCCTTAATTTTATCAGTTTATTTTTGCCTTTTATGAGTAACCCAATTATAATGATCATATTCTTGGAAAAGAGTCATCAATAGCGATCTTGCACTATCCCTCTTTCACCAAACGGTGGTTTTATGCAAGCTTCACCAATGTTTCTGATTTTAAATTCAAATCGAAATATGCAATCAAGTAATGACGAAAGAGGAAGTAGTATTGCAATTTTCTTCCATAAAAGAAATAGCAGGCATATATAGTCCCTGCATTTCTATTCACACACAGTTACACTTAATTAATCCAAATATTCTCTTCACATCGTCTTCTTTTAATGCCCTTTTTCTCTGTATCATATTTTCTCACCAACATCAGCATCATTTGTTCGTAAATATAATTTCTAAAAATAGGATTAGAATCTTTACTTCCACACTTCAAATTTCAATTTAAATTATGGAACATTGAGAATTTGAAAATATCACAATATCTGGTCTTGTCTGATTTCACGCGTTATTAATTACTTTACTTATGGTATTGTCTAATTTGGTTAATTAAATTATTTTAGACTATCCTAATAATTTTTTTAATATAAGTTGCATTACTGTTTTCATCATGAAGTTAACTATCTTTTACTCCGCATTTCTCGTTTCTAGAAATTATTTTCCTGTTGACTTTAGAGCAGCAAGAAACTTTCGAGAAGAATATGCAAATATCTTCAAAGGAGAGAAGAAGAAGAAGAAGAAGAACACGGAACCTGTGAGTAAGAAAAAAAAAAAGATTTTGGTCGGTGATATTAAGGTGACCTTTCAGTTAACAGAAAAGTCTACGTGGGCTGCAAAAAATAGAAGATGAAATTACGCAGAGATATCTCATTTACACAGTAACGTATACTATAGTTTTTGTAAAAATATTTTATGTTTTTATCTCTCTATCACACATCTATTACTTCTAACTTTTATCCTTTTTTTTAACTTACTTAATTTGCAGTGACTAAATAATGCTTGAGTTTTTAATTATTTATGCAGGATGACTGTTACGTTTGGTTGTCCATGGATGCATGTGATTGATCTATCAGTTTGGTTGCATCAGTGACAAGTCACAAGATAGTAAATTAGTTATAAAGCAGCACTTAGACGTGGAATCACTATTTTACCATATTGTTTTGTCCAATATGTATGTGGATTGACATGAATTCCACCGTTAATTATCTAATATAATAATTTCATATTTGTTGATTCACCCACTAAATATGTCACTTACACCATAACCTACAAATCTCGTATATAATATATTGTTTCCAATAGTATCCAATCAATTATACTCATAATATTAAGTTGTAGGGACTCTAAATTATAGTATTCCTAAAATATTATTTTAACATGTATTTTTCTCAACTTATAAAGCTACAGGTTAATTATTTAAAACTAGATATATTAAATTCTATTTTGGTTTAAAATAGTGAGTTTAAGTCCATAATTTCAACAAACTCTATAATATGAGAATAGTTAAAGAAGTGATTTTGTATATTATAGAAAAACTATTACTCTTACAAACATTAAATAGAGACTCTTCTTCAACCTTGAAGGTTAATATACTTTAGGGTTTAGAGCTAATTAATTCAACGCACGTTACACCATATTTAAACATACATGTTACACTAATTTTTAGAAATACACAATCTTTAACCTCGAACCAATTAAACAAAATAACTAACTTCATAAATCAATTAGATAAATGACCACTAATACAGACCCAAATAGTTTCCAAGATATAATCATGAACAATAACAATTTTATTAATATCAAATATATTCAAACAAATACAAATAAACTAAGTTTAATTTTTATTCTATCCAAATTTGAATCTAAAAGAGTACAAAAGTTAGTATATGAGACATTTAAATAAACTCATGAACAGCTAGAAAAGAGTAATAAAATAACTAAACTTTTAACAGAATAAAATTAAGTTTATACATGAATATTTTCCAAAACATTCTCATTTAACTTCTTTTTTCCATGACTTTCACCGTTAAAAATTCTCTATAAACATACCAAATTATATTTATAAGCTGCCTTACAGTGATACATATTTTAGTTAAAAGACATGAAGATTAAGTTAAAAGCTACTTCACAAGTACTGAGGCAATAAAACATTCAAATTAATGGGATGAGTCACATTCAATTGTATGCAAAGATTAGAAGTAAATAACACATATCACTTCCATTGCAATTTGAATGTGTGAACGAAGCAGTGGGGTCATGCATCTGGTGCAACTAGTAACTAGTATCCAACTTGTAGCATGGGTGGTTTTGTCTCTATAAAACATGGAGACACACATATACGAAGTACTCATCTTCTCCAATTGAGAAACAAAGATAGCTTATGGGCCCTTGCTGCCCAATTAGTATTATAATATATTTCATATATTAGCATTTAGTTCAGAGGCTCCTTACAGTTTCATTTCTTTTATTATTTATAGGACACGTAATCGAACATCAACATTAAAATTCACAATAATTCACACACTGTTCCATCGATCGAATTAGATATCTAAAATTTGATCTGATACGCTCTGGTTAATTATCTGTTGATAATACGATAATACGACATCATAGCGCGCCAAACACTGATGTCGGCGTTGCGATAAATCTTGAAAAAAGTATAAATAATTGAGTCCAAAGTCTTCCAAATATGTCAATTTTTGTGTGGACGTTAATTATTTTAAATGGAAGAATTGGACAATTATATTTAAGTAGAGTAATTATACGAATATTTTATTAAATAAAATTTTATTTTTATTATTAAAATAAAATTGTTTGATTAAAAATTACAATAATAATTATAAAAAATTATTAAAAAATAAAGTTAGCTTATAAAAAAGGTGGCATCTGTTTTATATAATCATATAAATATTTAAAGTATATATGAAATTACATAAACAGATATTTTTTTCCTAAGAACCCATACTGTGTTTCGGAATGAAATTTCCTTTTTATTATTATTTTTTATTCATAAGAGAAAACAATATGTTTTAAGTATATAGGAAATTTTTAATTTTTTGTTTAATATCAAGCGTTATTTAATTAACTTTTTATATGTATAAATTGAATTTTTTTCCTATAAATAATTAATAATAAAATCATAACGTGTTTACCTAATAAAGTTGAAACAAAAAGAAGTGAAAATTAAGGTGTGGGTGAGAAAAAGAAAAGGAAATTTAGTAGAGAAAAAGAATTCTAGAAGGAAAGCATTAGATGGGAGTGTGTGAGGGGAAATTAGCGTGAATTTTGGAAAAGTATAAAAATGCATAAATAAATGAGAGCGATGTTTAACCGAGAATAGTGGTGGTGGAACCCGGAGGAGAATTTAAGATAAGCGAAACCCAAGCCAGGTACGTCTTGAGTCAGCTAACGCCCACTGGATAAGTTCCATCCCGTGTTTCCAAATCCAAACACACCCAAACAACGCTTCTATTATATTCACCGTGGGCCCCACACATTCTCCCTCTCCCATAGCTTTTATATATTAACAACCCTAACCCCATTTCCCTTCCTCACATTCCAATTCCAATTCCCAAATCAAAATCTCAATAACTACCAAACATGATTTCTTCTGTGGCCTTTCAACCGTCTCTTCCAGCCGTTAACTTCTCCGGTAAATCCCAGGCCTCGCCGTCCTGTCGCGTTAGAACCCGCCCAATAGTGGCCTTCGCCACCGCCACCGCCACCGCCACCGAGGAAGCTCGCTCTTCCTGGACGGAGAAACCACGCTCTTCGTATCTGAGCTCCTCCTGCTCTTCCCTCTACGATATCCTCGGCATCCCCGCCGGTGCCTCCAGCCAGGAAATCAAGGCCGCGTACCGGCGACTGGCCAGAGTCTGCCACCCGGACGTGGCGGCGATCGACCAGAAAAACTCTTCCGCGGACGAATTCATGAAGATCCACGCCGCCTACTCCACTCTCTCGGATCCTGACAAACGCGCCACCTACGACCGGAGCCTGTTCAGGCGACAACGGCCGCTGTCTACTGCGGCGGTGTTTTCGGGCTACACGCGCCGGAACTGGGAAACGGATCAGTGCTGGTAGTGAGTCGCTGAGTCGACTCGCCGAGCGAAAGTGACAAGACGCGGTTATTGAAGCGCCTTTCCTTGCATATAAATTATTAATCACTAATTTCTAGTTTAGAATAGACTGCCCCTGGTACTCAGTGCCACTTGTAATATAAACTTTTTTTTTATCAAAATGACAAAAAAAAAAAAAAGAAGAAAATTGAAACTATTATACATGAGTGCCCAATAAGTTCGTTAGCTTCTTTCTTCTTTCATAAGTACAAGTTTATTTTTAATTAATTGACGGTATCTAGGGTTTATAATTAATTAGGCGCGACCTGTTCTGGAAATTGGGAAAACTGAGAACATGATAACATGATTGTGTATAGAAAGTTATTCTTTGATGTTTGTATTTGCGCTGATTGAGATCCGTGACGTTGATTGGGTTAGGGGCGAGTTAACATAAATTACGAACAAAGTTAATTGGCACTTTCTGAAAACAAAATCGGTTGCTTGGTGTAGGCATCCTAGAATTTCGGAATCTTTGGTGGGTTCTATTGTTTGTCATTAAAATAAAAAGTCAACAGCATTTGGCGTGTTCAGGAGTTGTTCACATAACGAAATGCCAGAAGCGCAAGGCTTCTAGAAGATGAGGGTTACCTTGCGTTAGTGCGATTCCACCGTCGGTTGATTCCTTATTGTACATGAGCTGGAATCGTTTCAAGTGAAGAAAATGGGAATTAAAAAGTGAAATTAAAATGAATTATCATTTCATTAATTGGGGACTTGTTAACGAATATTTTTATATTATTCAGATTAAGAGTAATTAAATACATTTTCCTCTTTTAACATTTTAAGATATCTTTTAAAAATAAAAGGACTCATTGTGAAATTTGAGAGAAATATGAGTTTGAATCAAATGATTTATGCAGAAATTAAAATATTAAATCGTGGAGGGAATAATTTTAGTATCTCACACATCTCGTGAAGAAAGAAAAAAAAAGTCAATCAAATACATATGAGAAGACGACGTACGATCGATTATATAGTATTTCTTTTATAATTAATGTATAATCAATAATAAATTATGTCAATTTTTTTTTATTTTCGTTGTTTTGTGATTGTGTTTATATTAGTTGAAATTAAAATGATTGTTTTGATTGTATAAATCATTTATACCGTGATGTCCATGCTTAATTTACATATTATAATTTATAGTTTAAAGTTTTTAATTTGTGAGTTATATATTGGGTATTAAGGTTTAGGAGTTATGGTTTTAAGTTTAAAGTTTAATATATTAGGATTTTGATTTATTTTCATTTTTTTAACAATTTAGACATTTTATTTAAAGCAAACTTTTATTTAAATAGGACATTACATAATTTAGGATTCATATTTATTTAAAATTTTAAATAATTTTAAATATTTATTTATTTCAAAATTTTATTTAAGTCAGACATTAAATAATTTAAGATTTTAAATAATTTTAAATTTTATTCATTTGAGATTTTTATTATAATTAGAATATTAAATAGTTTAGGATTTATATTTATTAAAGATTTTGAATAATTTAAGAATTTTATTTATTTGAAACTTTTATTTAAGTATGACATAAAATAATGGATAACTTTATAATTTGATCAATTAAATAAAATAATTCATTAATTATACTTAACAATTGATCATATTTTATTTTAAATTAATTTTAATAACAAATAAATTTATAATTTTATAATTTGGTTATATAAAAATATTATTTTATTAATTACTTTCGTCATATTATTTACAAATTTTCATAATTTTTTTATTTAATATTTTTAATCTAAACATAAATACTTTTAGTTTAAATAATTTTTTTCTACTTTCTCAAATTCGTCGTGGAATCCAAACACAAACATTTGCGGGAAAGAAGTAATGAATCTTTGTTTTCTTAAACTTATTTAGAAGATGGAGTTCAAGGTTTAATTTAAATTCCCGTCAATATACTTTTTTCCATTTCCCTTTTGAATCATCCAAACCAACGCACATGAGTGGACAAACCAAGAATAGTAGAGTGCGTGTTTCGATAGAAAGTGTGAACCAAGGTTTGTTGCTTGTTTCTGTTTAATAATGTTTCAAAGTTAGCACCTAAGCATGTGTTCAGTTAGTTTTTAAATTGGTGGACAACCAAATCCGCGACAAATGCACTGCATAAGTGGCATTAACGTTTATGACAGTGATACTATATTCAAACAACTGTTCTCCAAGGTTTTATTTATTTAAACTTTGTCTATATTCACTCTTGATAAGCTAATACATTACTGTTACTACATATGCCCTTGCCCCCTGGCGTTAGCATTACTCTGTCACGGATCTTCTTTTTATAATTTTTTTCCTTCGAAACACATTATTGATTGGCTTGCTAGGAAAAAAATCTTTCAGAGGCAGAAAAACAAAGAAAAATGTTAGAAAACAGAAAGTGGCTGCATTTGAAAATTATTTTGTCCTAAATATTATTATAAAATTAATTCTCATTAAAACATCATTCCCCTATTTAAAAATACCATAATTTGTCATTTTAATTCTTAGAAATATAGGATATACAAAAGTAATGATTAATAAACTAACCAACTGATTAGATAACTTTCAGTTTCTTTTAATATGAAAGTGGATTAATTAACTGTATACAATCTCCCAACCCTAAATCATACTAAGTAGACAGACTTTTAAGAATTTATTTTCTAACTTTTAAATATCTGACCTTATTCATAACTATACACATCGAAAGTTTAAAATTATAAGGTTTTTAAGAATACAAAAGTTATATATCACAATTTTATATTTTTGATAGAAAATTATAACTTTTAAATGTATAAAATTAAGAGTTTACAACGGAATTAAGATATACCGGTAAATTAATGATTTTATAAAAAATACTTAATTTGTTTTCTCGCCTTAACCTATAAGTTGAGTGGTCCATTCTAATAGTTATATAAACCAGTAAGATTATTGGTCAAGATAATTAAACAAACTTTATCTTTTACACTTTAAATATAACAATGTCTGTATAGTAGAATAAACTACCGTTTTGGTTCCTTTAATTACATAATGTGCCTCGCTTTAGTTTAATAAAAAATAATTATTTTAGAAAGAAACTAAAGTTAAAATTTTAAATAATAATTAGTATATACATTAGAAATTTAGTTATTTGATCATTTATTTCTAAAATTTTTGTCATTTCTTTAAATTATTTTTGTATACATCTTATAACTTCTCTTTAAGATTTTAAAGTTGAATTTCATTTTTTTATTAAATAACAAGAGTGGGACACCGGTAAGAGTTCCATTAATTTTTTTTATTGAGTAAACTTATTTTTATTGTATATTCTCTTTTCTTTTATGAATTTAAGTTGAAGTTTTGGATTCTCTCAATTTTTATTTTTATTTTTTTGAAATGAAGAGATGATATCAATTTTTAATTTTGATTTTTGGTAATTTAGATGTTTTTTTAGGTGATCGAAGCTCTTACTAGTAATCGCACACCTTTCTCTACGTTAGGATTCTTGTGACTTGAAAAACAATAATTGATTAGATAATAAACAAAAGTTATAAACTTAATTTATTTCAATCGATTTGGAATTTGATATAAACTGGAATCTTAAGTTGAAATTAAATATTTTGAAAATGAGTTAATGTTGTAGAAAGTTAATTTAGATTTTGGAGTTTTTGAGTAACTTACATGTGAAAAAATAGAAATGATATAAATGTACATTTATTCTAGTTCTGTAGTATAAGTAAAAAATATTATAACTTTTTTTTCTTAGAAATTGTATTGTTAATAATGTGATTGAATTAATTTTATTTAAGATGATGTTATGTTGTTCTTAAGTTCAAAATAATCATTTTGAAATGATGGACTGTTGATATATGTAATTTTAAATGAGGTCTTAAATTTGTTCAAAATGTTTGGATTAATATTATAAGTTTTTAGATGGTTATGGGTTTATTGTATAATTTTTTTCATATATTTTTACTAAAAAAAATCACTGCTTAGGTCTATCACCAAACTATTATCACATATATCTTTTTCACTCAAACAATAGTTTGTGATTCAAAAAATGTTATTTTTGACTCAAGTAACACCTTATTGTCAAAGCGAAAATTAAATAAAGATCAACCTCCTGGTAATGAATTTTGAAGTAAAATTGTATTGCTCAAACAGATTTTTAGTAACGAATTTGAGATGAAGTTGAAAAAAGTTTCATGAATGATTGAAATATGATAAGTGAGGAATCCGTCATTGTGATTGATTGATAACTTACTTTTAAAACTTTAAATATAAAAAATATAAAATATAAATAATTAGAAAACCAAATAAACCTCTACATCATTTAACAAATAAATAAATGTTAAATAACAAATAATATGATACACTATTTTATATCATAAAAAAAACTTACAAATATCATTTATGTATCATTTATTGATTTAGAAAACAGTTATAAAGAGACGTTATAATTTATTTCTATGTCAAAAATTCTGCTATCCATCGTTATGATTTTTATTTTCAGTTTCTTTTATTTTTTGCTTCTTTTATATATCGTTCTTGGTAGTACAGAGAGAGACAAAAAAAAAAATCATATAATTGCATAAAAATAAAATAAATATTTTTTTTATTTGACTCCGACTTACAATTCCAAAAACTCAATATGTGGCCGATAATTATTCTGAATTATAGTGTACCAAAAGAAAATCAGAAATTGTGAAAGAAGTGAAATGGTATTATTATTCTCCTCCTCGTGGTGGTGACTTTTGAGCGTCTTTGAAAAATAAATTTATTATTGTCTTCTTATCCTATGTCCTACATTGATTCTAGAAGAAAGATACTATCTATGAAACATAGCAAGCTCATTCTGATGGGACAACCCAATAAAACCATATCTTTTTCCAGAGCACAATCATCACAGATACTATTCAAACACAAAAAATCAATCACAGATGAGAGAGAAAATAAGCTTCTAGATGCATAAAAATTACATAACCTTCTAGATACATAAAAATTACATAACCTTCTAGATACATGTGTCCACCTAATCAGGCTGCTGAGTTTAATGGTATGCCACAAGACAAAAGGGCAAGTACATGGTTTATAATAATTGGCCTCAGAAAAGAGATAACATTTTAAAGTTCTTCATTAAAATATACCAAATATTTTTCTTCTTTTTTTTCCTATTTGATCAAGGAGATGATAACAAAGAAACAAAACATATTTATAAAATGGTCTAAATGTCTTCAGTTAAAATAGCATAAAGTAAAAGATATGTTTTGAACTAAAAAACATGTAACTTTAAATTGGTTTTTAGCTACATCCCAAATTTTTTCTTTAATACTCTTAGTTTACCTATAAGGAATATCTTTTGATATAGCTTTTGTCTAGTTTTAGAAGTATTGAGAATTACACTGATAGATTTTCATTAGACTTTTTATTACAACTTTTCACATATTTACTTCTAATTTTCTTATTAAGGATTTCAACTAATTCATTGTGTCATAATTTAATTTTTGTAGCGTTATAATTATCATTTAGTATAAGGAGTTTTCGAAAAATCAACTGGGATAATTGAGTTATTTTTGGATGGCAATTAAGTTTTCTTTTTTATTTCGATAATCAAACGACAATTTATTGGTATTTAAATCAATTAAGTTAAAGTTTTCAGTCTATACAATTAATTCATTGCTGACATAAGTTAAAATGAATTTATCTCTTTTAAAATAAATATATATATATATATATATATATATATATATGTATATATAATAAAATAAATATATACCCCTAATTTAAAATTAATAATTTTTAAAAGTTATTTTAATTTAAACGAAAAGGTACTTGCATCTTTCACTTGACAGATTTTATTATTTTAAGAAAAATTAAATTCTTAAAGATGATGTACAGATATCATTTTTAACGAAAACAAAAATTTTAATCATAACCAATTTTCATTGAAAAATAAATAAATTATTGATAAGATATTCAAATGGATAAACTTAAAGATCTTATTTTCAACCTTTGATATTAGGTCATAATTATTTGTCTAATGTGTCTGTTTAAGGACGTCAGGGTGGGGCAGCATAAATTAAGAAAAATTAACAAAACTTTTTATTAAATAATAAATCATTCCAAGTATAATGATTAAAATAAAAAAATTAACAATTAATGATTTATTATTTATCGTAAATAAATAAGAAAACATAGAAAATATATATTATAATATGTCGTGAAAGAAAAACTGATTTGTTAATTATAAATATATAATATTGATAAAATAATAATAAAATATTTAGTTTAATCTATAAACAATCCTATATAATAATAAAAGATTAAAGGAAAAAGAATTAATACAAGAGATGGAATAATATGATTGTGCAGAACTTGTCAAACTTAAATGTTTACTTTATTTCTTATTTTCTTTTATTTACAAGACACTGAGGTACATTATCTATCTCACTTTCGTTTCCAATTAATGTATGAAAATAACGAGTTAAATTATGTTAAAATTAGTTTGATACTAAATTAAAATAAATATTCAAGCAGACTAATATATGATAAATTGCGGGTCAGAGTTTATGTGCAAATTTTTAAATACAATAAAGCATATAAATAATAAAATTTAGAAGCTAAGCAGCGATATCTGTCAACAATTTTGGAAAATAACTGTGTAGGGTATTTAATCTTCTTGTAGTAATTGTGGATGTGTCAAAAAAAAGTCCTAGCGAATAATTATGAAAATATTATGTAATTTTCTTTTCTAGAAGAGAAGTTGATATTACTTTTGTCGTAATAGTAATAAATGTGTATAATATTTTTGGTTTTAAGTTAAGTCTTGTTGATTTTCTTTTTCCGGTTGTTAAATATAATAAGCAGCAAACTTTTCTCAGAGATCTTGTTTACTTAACTCTTTTTAATTTTTTTTTTTACCTATTATGATGATATTGTTTTTCAAGAAAAAAAAATCATGCTAAACATAATATTTTAAAACAGTCAAAAAAATACATATAAAATTTGGTGAGAGAAGAAAAAAAAAACTATTTTTGATAAATATTTTTACAGGATAGTGAAATAGTTATGAATAAAGAAAAGAGATTGATGAAGACTTCTAACTAAAACTTTGATAGATATTATGACTTTGAGAATGAGTGTAAGTTGAGTTTCACAAATATGATAGAACAGTAATTTTTTAGTGACTGAAGTGAGATTGATGAGCATCTTTATACATTTAGAAAACCTGAAAAATCAAAAATGGACATTTTCAAGATTGATAAACAACTTACTAGAACGAATAATATAAATAAAAAATAATGATAAAATTTTGGGTTAATGTGTTCTTTAGGTATTTTTTTCACTCTATGATTAATTAGTTTTGATTTTCTTTCTTTTGTTGTTTTATTTTTAAATTTAAGAAATATACATTTTTTATTCATCTTTCTATTTTTTTTTCATACTTCTCTTATAAATAGATTTAATAGTCTATTTTGTTTATTTCTTTTTATGAATTTAGTCTACCTCCCATAATTTTATTTATTTATTTATTAATAAATTTTGTGTAATGCATTTATGTCTAAAAGGAGTTTTACTAAAAATAATCTCAATACAAGGTCAAACAATAAGTATTTTATCAAACAGATTTAACACTAGATATCCTTTAAAAAATATCATTACAAGTAAAATAAATGTAAAAGAAATAATAAAATAACATAAATATTCAGGATAGTTCACAAAATATTGTTTCTAATAAAATATTATTTAGTCAAACAAAAACATTAAGAAGTTCATAAAAACAATTTAAATGGATGGCCCGTGTGTCTTTAGTTCATTGTAGTGATGTATTTTTCATATTGAAGTATTAATTATTACTTTAAAGAGTTAATTGGCAACCAAAATCCGCTTAAAATTCCTTCCCCTGTTTGGTAGAGTCCAACGCTTGAGAAAAAAAAAAAAGAAAAAAGAAGGCGAGCCCATAGATTTATGACCCATTAATTTTGGAGCATAAGAGATAAAGAAGAAAAAATAATTTGTATCTAACTTAATTATTTATTTTAAGTGTTTATATCATATATATATATATTTAAACAATCAAATAAAAGTAAAGAAAAAAGTATTTATTTTGAGACGATAGGAAAAAGCAAAGGATACCAAACATTGACTCATTCACCATAACTCTTCTAGACTTCCATTCACAATTTCTTTCTTCCTTCAAACCTCGTGCATACTACAAATCTGCATAAACTAATATATAACATAGGACCAAGATTTTAATAATACTCGATTTCCTATAGTTGAAATTGATAATAATATTTAACTTAATTTTGTAATATTGGACAATTGCCTCGAAGGTTGAATGCTTTTCAATCAGTTTAAATTGTTCAGACAAAGCTTGATGAAGGTAAGAATCTTAACAGGAGTGCACTCAAATGATTTGTAATTGTGGAAGATAAATACTCTTTCATAAACAAGCTAGTGGGAATTTAAAGATATGTAATAAATGATCATAATAGTAAAGTGCACGAGAAAAAAAATTAAGAATGAAAATAAATAAAAAAAATATCAATGTCTTTGCTTAAATACAATAAATGTTTTTTACTTGTTTGCCTGGTAGAAAAGGTAATTAAAAAAAAGGAAAATATATTTTTCTGATTGACTGGAAAAAAGTGAGAAAGAAGGTGAATAATTATAAAATGACAAAATATCTCTAAACAATAAAACTATTAGTACTTAATGAAAGGTCTTTGTATTTTTTTTTCTTGATAACTTCATTTCTCTCTTGCCTTCTTTAAATAAATATAAAGATTAAGAAATAAAAAATAATAATATAATGTGTTTCAAGTAAGGAAAATAATGTCCAATAACCGTTACTTAAATATTCTTTAACAGTAAAGGTTGAGAAATCCTACACAACCACATGTGTAAAAATTTAATGAAATTGACCAACTAATCTATAATCTATATATTGACAAAAAGTGTATCATATAATTCCTTTTAAGGTAAGAAAAAATCCAATTTTTTTAATATCACCTTACAAACTGTCATCGAAAATTGAAATGAATTTAATTTACATATACGCGATTATTCTACAATAATTTTACATGAAAATCAAGGAGATTTTTATCATGTTATTATGTAATATTAATCGATAAATAATTTGGGTAAGCACTCCAACTAACTATATTAAAAAATACTTATATACGTGGATTTCAAATTTTGGTTCTATAAGTTATTCAACAAAAAAATTATATAATTAATTTTTTCTTTTGAAAAAACCTACACATCATAACATATTTATAATCTTTAAAATTTATTTTACCTGAAACTCTAATATCATTTACTTATACATCCTAACAATAACAAACAACATAAAAACCACAGGAAGGTTAATTAAATAAGAAATTATAAAAGATATAATAACAAACATGTGAATTTATAATAAACTCATCTAAACAAAAAATACAAAGTTTCTTTGATTCATATTAAAGTTCTTTTGACGTATGAATCTCATTTTGAATAAGAGCAAAATATATTAACCATGTTTCAAAATTCTTGTATATGAATCATGTTTCATTGAATAGTGACATATAACTCAATCTAAACCATTTTGACATAGAAATCTCAACTGTGTAAATTAGGAGGTAAAATTTGTGCATAAATAACAAAATGTGATACAAGAATTTCAAAGTTAAATCTACGTGATTTAGAATATATTATTTCAATAATATGCCCACGTACTTAAAACACAAACCACAAACCACAAACTTTTTTATCATATCATCAAAAGTATTTAAATTATTTAAAAATAATATTATCATAGCATACTCAAAATCAATCTATTCATATTTTCGGCAATTATTAATCCAGTAATCAGATAAAAATATCATCCCCCAAAATATCATTTTATAAAAATAGTCTTTTAAAATATAAATGAAACATGAGAAATATAATTTCTTAATTTCATATTCATAAGAAACTAAAATTTCTTGGCCAACCACACACCCCTTAAGAATTAATTTGAAGGGTTTTTAATACTTAAGGCACTATTTAGTACCTGTTCTAATACTTGAGTGATTAGTTACATATTTTGTTTACGTTAGATATTATCTAGAAGAAAAAGTAATACTTTTTAAATATGAAATTCAAGATTTATTATTAAAAAAAATTAAATCAAGGACATGTTAAATCTTTTTTGAATTAGTTAACTATCTAAATATTTAAAAGACCAACGTAATATGTTTTTCTTCTAAGGAATTTAACTATTAAATTTTAAAAAATGATACGATGGTATAATTTTGAGAAACCAACAACATAAGTGATATATGATTGAGTTTCATGAGCATGTCGAGAGGAATTCAATTTCTTAATCGTACAATTACATAAGATTTCGTTAAAAGAAATGAAACTCTTATTAATGATATTTTTGTTTTGGAAAATTAGTCCTTAACTTCCAGGTATTTAGATACTTGTTTCAAAAAATAAAACAAAATTGAGGAACTAAAATTTCATTAATTAATTCAAATCAACCTTAATTGAAAGCTCAGCAAAATAAAGTTTGTGTAATTCAACTGTTCTTCTAGCTGGTTGGGTATTTTTGTGTTCAATTTTTATAGATAAATACCATTTTTTTACTAGCAAGGGATAGATAGTTGAATGAATGAAGCTTTAATCTAATTTGAAACGTTGGTTTTTTTTTTTTCCTATAGGTCCATGAATGTGTACTTGCGCGATAACCCTGGCCCAACCAAGAGAAAAGTTCTTAGGGCAGTTGCTTCCTGCACTTACAAAATTGTGATATGCATGAAAAATGTCTAAAATATCCTTAAGTTTTAAAATAATAAAGTAAAATTTATATTTTTCGTCTCTTCTCCATACTTCTTCTCTACCTTCTTCTGTTGTGGCTTCATCAAGTTGTGGATACTAGGAAGAAATTAAAACTATGCTGACAGAAAAAAAAAGTACGTACACTATAACCAGTATTATTAATAGATAAAGGTGAAAACTTACAAAATGATTAAAATCCACTCTATCATATAAAGGATGATATTGCAGGAAAATAAAAAAAGATCACAGGACACTTTTTATCTTAAAAGAAAGAATGAACAGAAAAAAATGAAAAATAATTTATGTATGTCAAAGGTAATTTCGATATTTTAAGAAACTAATGTAGTACACAGTCTCTATAGTGCAGGAGTAACTGCCAGTTCTTAGATGCAGGCCCAGTTTAAAAGTTTTGGGTTTGTAGGATGGTGGGTCACTAAGGTGTAAGAGTGCAAAAACTTCCTGCACCCAATATTTTTTAGACAATTGCTTCCTGCACCCCCAATTCATCAATCATATAATATACTACAATTGTTTTTGTCAGACATTGAAAAGGTGAAATTGTTGCAGTTGCGTTTTTCAGTGACGGCAACGGTGGCGGACGTCAATGGTGGAAGAGAAGGTTGTTCGGCAGCATTTTGAGGTAAGTGAATTTATGTTTAGGTGTTTTAATGATTGCTGTTTAGGTGTTTTAATGATTGCTGTAGAGGTGCAGAAATAGGTTAGAAGGAATTTTGTTATGGAAAATGAAATCTGTAACAAGTACGGAAGTGAAAATCGTCTTACAAAAAATCATTTCCGTAGTAATGCGAGGGTGGAAAAATGCTTACGGAAAAATATTTCCCTAACTTTAAGTCACTTTTCCATTTCCATCTCCACTACGAAAATATTTTTCCGTAAGCATTTTCTCACCTCCGCACCACTACGGAAATATTTTTCTGTAAGATGATTTCCCACTCTTGTAGCCTCTTACGAATTTTGTTTTTTATAACGAAATCCCTTCCAACCTATACTTTTACAAGAGTCATTAAAACATTCAAACATAAACCCACGTACCTCAAAATGCTATCAGACAACATTTTCTTCCACTACAGACGTCCGCCACTGCCACCGCTGGAAAAATGCAGCTGCAACAATATCACCTTTTTAATTTTTGACAAGAAGAATTATAGTATATTATATGACTGATGGGATGTAGGAAGCAATTGGGGGTGCAGGAAGTAATTGCCTATTTTTATCCACTCATATGGAAAATAATCAAAATGCCCTCACTGTTAGTTTTCAGAAAATATTTTTTAGAAAAATTTGGAAAAATATTTTTTAAAACGTAATTTACGTTTTGAAATATACTTTCCAGAAATGAACTCAGAAAAATATTTTTCAGAATATAAATTTTATGTTTTAAAAACTACTTTTTGAAAATAAGTTCTAAAAAATATATTCTAGAATATAAATTTTTATTTCAGAAAGTGTTTGTCAAAACTTATTTTTGAAAAACATATATTTTGAAACTTATTTCTAGAATGTATCACCTAAAAAATGTTTTTGAATCTTTTAAAATTAATGCAGTACAGGTAAAAAGTGATGAGTGCAGTAAGTTTTTGCCATATATAAGAGATTCACAATTTCTTTGTAGATGAACGAGTACAAAAATAGTTTTAATAATTTATGATAACTATTTAAACAATTAAATACTTTTCTGAGAAATTAAAAGAAAAATTATTATTAACGTTAAAACAGACTAGCTTATCCTTTCTAAAAATGGCCACGCAAATATATACAACTTTTTGAAGCACTGTGAGCATTATTTTCGATCTTTTAATAATGCACTAGACAGAATAACGATACTATATCTCATGGAGAAGAAATATGATAGGACCAACTTAGCTGTTATGAGTGAGAAACCTGAGTATGGCCATTTTCCATTTTTCATCACTAAAAACAAAAAACAAAGTGATTGCCATATATTTTTATTTAAATTTTTGCTAGCAGCTGTTGTCACCGTATGGTCTCTAATAACATTATTGGTTCAAGGGTATCCAACGAACTCAGTGAGAACTACACGTAGCAAGTGGACGAAACATCACATATAAACCAAATTTTAACAACCCAAATCAAATATATAAATATTTGACAATCATAATAATGTTCCAGAAAAAAAAGGAAAATTTGCTGCCCTTAATCCATAAATATTCAAAGTGTATATTCGGACATTGATTTTGGGACTATTTATAAGTGAATAAATTAGTTTACATAAACTTTTTTTATCTTTTTTAGTTGAGTTTGTCAACTACATTGAAATCATTACAAGAGATCAATAAAATAGCTGTTAAAAAAAGTCAAAAAGCTGTAAAAAAACAGTAAAATCACATTATTGAATATCATTTAAATTATCAAATTAATCACTCAAATCTATAATATATCTCACAAATTTTTCATAAACATAAAAAATTAAAATTGCTTACTTATAATTTTGTTGAAACTTTAATTGAAGTTTTTGTAAAAAAGTAACCTTCTAAAACGATGACGGATGCGAAAATGTTATACGAATAAGATTAGCGAGGTGAAGAGGTAGAGAGCAATACTCATTTTTCAAATTTTTAAATAAAATTATATGAGTAATTTCATAGTGACAGGTGAAAGAAAAAAAATGGAAATAGAGGAAGAATTCGTCTAGATGTTCAAGCGAGAGCAGAGTTCTTAAATGCAGGCCCACTTTTAAGTTTTGGATTTGTAGATGGTGGGTCACTAAAGTGTATTAAAAATATAGGAGGACAAATACTTCCTGCACCCGATCATTTTTGATCTCCACCCAAACAAAGATTCAAAATGACTAAAACACTTTTTATTAGTTTCCGGAAAATACTTTTTGAAAAATTTTCAAAAAAACATTTTTTAAATAGTAAATTTATATTCTGGAATATACTTTCTGAAAAGAATTTTTGAAATATATTTTTCAGAATATAAATTTTATATTCCAAAAAATATTTTTTGAAAATAAATTCTGTAAAATATATTTTAGAATATAAAATTTTCATTTAAGAAAATATTTATTTAAATTTATTTCTGAAAAGCATATTCTGAAACTTATTTTCAAGATGTATTACTTAAAGGATATTTTTGATTTTTTTTAAATTGATGAAATGCAGGTCACAAATGATGGGTGCAGGAAGTGTTTGCCATATAAGAGATTCACAAAATTAACCTAGATGAACGAGTACAAAAATAGTTTCAACAATTGATGATAACTATTCAAACAATTAAGTCTTTTTTCTGAGAAATTAAAAGAAAAATGATTATTAATGTTAAAACATTCTATCTATAATTGTGCCTTTAAAGACGTATGTATGAGCTTCTCCTTTATAAAAAATGCCACACAAATATATACAACTTTTTGAAGCACTGTGAGCATTATTTTCGATCTTTTAATAATGCACTAGACAGAATGACGATACTATATCTCATGGAGAATAAAAGAGTGTGATAGAACCAACTTTGCTTTTATGAGTGAGAAACCTAAATATGACCATTTTCCTTTTTTTTTATCACTAAAAACGAAAAACAAAGCGATCCATATATGACCATTTTCCATTTTGTTATCACTAAAAACAAAAGACAAAGCGATTTTCATATATTTTTTGTTGAAATTTTTGCTAGCAGCTGTGGTCACCATATGGTCTCTAATAACATTATTGGTTCAAGGAATCCAACGAACTCAGTGAGAACTACACGTAGCAAGCGGACGAAACATCACATATAAACCAAATTTTGACAACCCAAATCAAATATATAAATATTTGACAATCATAAAGCTCCAGAAAAAAAAAAGAAAATTTACTGCTCTTAAGCCATAAATATTCAAAGTGTATTTGGACATTGATGTTGGGATTATTTATAGGTGAAGAAATTAGTTTACACCAACTTTTTATCTTTTTTTTTAGTTGAGCTTTTCAAACACATTGAAATAAACTAAGTTTTTTCTTTGTCCTAGATTAACATTGTTTATATAAGATAATATTGTATGCGATGCTAAAGATCTGAACCCAGAACTATTTACATAGTCTCATTCCTAATTTGGTAACGACTAAGATTGAGTACATATTCTCAATCAATGACAATCTATCTCTTACGTATAACAGTAGTATGAGCAGAATATACTCAACTGCTCATGAACCAGATGTTAATTAAATATTTAAAAAATATGAAATAATATTAATTGATGTAAATAAATAGCAGGAAAACAATTAATATTTAAATATTTAAAATTAGATGAACACGGAAACAAAAGGGTGTTAGGGTGACCATAGAAGAGACAGTGTAATTTCTCCTTATAATTATATTTACGTTTTAGCTGATGAAAAAAAACAATATTTTAATTTATTTTGGCTGTCGAAATTTTTTTGCGAAGCCCTGCCACTGGTTTGTAGTAATGGAGAGAATGATAAGTGAGGATCCAAAACTTTCCCCAATGAGTAGTTGCTTATTTATATGTATATATGCACATTGCTTTGTGGTCACTTTTGTAGTCTGGTCCAATATTGTAGAGTTTAACGTGCGAAAATGATCACATTGGGCATGGTTGGGAAAATGACCTATGATATGGACAGACAGTGTTGTTTGGTAGGTTTTAGGTAGATAATCCACACGATGTTGCTTCCAGGAAAGTTGTACAATGAGAAGAAGGACTTCCCATATAAGGATATAAGGGAGCATGCATTATAAATGTGATTTAGACGTGTACTATTCTGTCTCACTGATACTTACAAATACGAAACTAATGCATGCTCCTCAGCTCAAATACTAAGGAACCAATCCGCTGCCTGCATGCAACGTTCAATCACTCTGCACAACACTGATGTTGTTTTGTCACCACATTTTCTAGCTTTTACCCTTGTCCTGTTTCCTACTTTGTTTCATTGCTAATGCCACTAAATGAGTCCTTTTTGACCATTGATCTGCAGATTTCCCTTTAAAGCCAAGTATCATAAAAGGGGTTAGTGATCACATATAGTTGTACTAGTTACGGAACATTGTGCATGCAATATTTGGTCCACTACCAATAATATTCAATATGACAGATGCTATTATAAATGAAGAAAACTTTGATTAGAGAAAACAAAATAGTTTATTAGTCTCTACTGTTTAAAAGAGATTAGTCTAGATTTCTGTTGAAGGAATATTTTTGATAAATAATAAAAAAAGAACTCTTGAATATAGTTATCCACAAACAAAACAACATAGAAGGTATATAGAGTTTCACGTTTAGATGGCACTTGTCGTTCACAATGTGAAAGACAATGGGACCCCAATGTTATGTCTTCTCAAGTTTCGGATCTGTCTCTGGGTAATCCTTCATGTAGAATAATAGTGGCCTTATCAAGTTCAGATCATGTTACACGTACAACCTTTTGGTCATCCCAAAGACCACCAGCTTTTCGCTTTAAAATAGGTCTTAGAAATTCATTCTTTTCACACTTTCTTTTTCTTATCATGATCTTTCAGGGGCATTTGAGTTTCATAGGATTTGTTTTGTTTTCACAAAGCATTTGCATAGAAATAGGATTTGAGTGTTCAAAAGTCTCTTTTTTTCTAAGAAATCAGTGACCATCCCATAAGAAAAAATGGTTGCACTTTATGTTTACGATGTTACCACATGTCTATATCTATAGAGATTGTTTTGATTGATAATCATGACCACATCATTTAGAGTAATTGATTTTTTTTAACAGCATTTAGAGTATTGATGATGATCTTTGTTATCAGATAAAGTTCTTGTTTATATTTGGTGTCCTTATTTTTCTAAAACGCTCTTAAGGTCAAGTCACAAATTAAAAAAAAGAAGAAAAATAATTCCTTTCAAAACTTTTTTTTAACGATAAAATATACTGTAAAATTAATATAAGAAATATACCGTGCAAATAACAGCAATGGTCTTAACATACCATGTGAAAGATTGAATTTGTGATGAGCATGAAGCATGATAGGCTGTTTATGATGTTTTCCCAATTATTGGTCCAAATTAATGATTGTATTTTCAACTTTAGTGTATGAATGGGCCAAGGGAGAAGGGACTCATACATACATGGGATAGACAATATGTGGATGTGAAGGACATTCGGCTGGGCCATCACATGTTAGTGAAAAATATTCTGTGATTGTGAAAAATCAATATTACGTGTCTCCAAATTAGGACAAAGTAAACTCTAAATTCAACTCATTAAAATATATCAATATACTTTTATAGGTGTTTTTACTAACTGACTTCCATATATTTTACCACTAGTTTGAAAAACCTTTACACTAATTACTTTTAGATTCAAATTTTCTGACCAAGTCATAGTTGACCTGGCATAAACAAATTCATTTTGAAACTGATTATTTGCTCTATTCTATTCTATATTGACTGTCATATATATATATATATATATATATATATATATATATATATATATATATATATATATATATATATATATATATATAAGAATTACATATATATAATATAAGAATTACATATATATAATTACTAATTTTTAGAAAGTAATAAAATAAAATATTTTCAGTAGAGTAGATTGAATGTAATTATTAGTGATTAAATATTTAAGTCAAATATCAATAAATAAAAAAAAAATCTTCTTCATTTTTTTAAATGGTTGATATTTAAGACAAATAAAAATACCCACGAAATAGCATTTGATTTCAGATGAGTGAGATTCTATTACGCTGACACCAAAATTTGATATCATAAAAAAAATATTTATTTTATTTCTAAAGCTGGTTGTTATTTAAGTTATTGTATTTATTATCGACAAAATGAAGTCCATTTTTTAAAATTCAATTTTAATTTAACTATTTAGAGTTATGAGTGTGATTAATATTAAGCCATGTTTAAAATAGGGTCCTCATATGAGCTTTTATTTTACTTTTTATTTATTTTATCATGTCATATAATTTTTTAAAACCTTTTTTTATAACTTTTATTTCAATATAGAAGACTTGTAAAACCCACAATTTAATAGTTTTTTATTTACTATTTTTTTGTTGTAAATAATTCAATATCTTAAATTTTATATCAGGTAAGATTAAATGTCAAATTTATGATCTATTTATAAATTTTGCATCAGAAATGTGCTTAACAATAAAAATTATGGTTGTTTTGGGTTATGATTTTTACTTTTTAAATAAGTTATTTAAATTTTTCTCGTAAATTCTGGTTTAAGTTTAAAAATTAATATAAATTTTGGTACCTAATGCATTGGCAACCCTATTTGTCAAAAAATATTACTAATAGTTTAGACTGCTATTGTTAATAATTGTTTTATATTAAATAATTATGACGGCTAATAATTGCAAAATTAACATGATATTTATCATACAAATTATATTGAATTAAAAGGATTTTTAATCCTTAATATTGACATTCACAATATATCGACAGTATATGGAACGCATAGTATATGTTAAAACTTATATAACTATGTGAATATAATACGAACTCAAGACAAACTTATAGACACATTAAATAAAATCAAAGTTCAAATAAATTAAAAGTGAAATATTATTCAACTAACATTAATCAAAGTTTTTTATTACTTGATCAATTTAATGGTCATGACATCTTAGTTGAGATAGATAATCTACATAGATTGACACTAAAAGCTCAAGTTATTGAATTTATTGATCATGTTATCGTGATAATTATAAAATAGTAAATTATTCAAAATAACCTATATTAATGACGTCTTAAGTATTTTGGATCTGCACCTTTTTATTTCCAAACTTGTGAATGGATTGTAGTTCAACAAATCTATATACATTTCATTTCTCTTTCTTCAATCTTAATTTATTGACGTACACAAACAAATAGATTTATTAATTAAAGTGATTATTTACGACACACAATTAAATCAAAACACGACCTGCACTGCCCATAATTATATTATAAATATGTTTAAGTTTTCCTAAGAGTCTCTAATCCATATTTGGCTAAAAAATTGTACAATAGAACAACAGCAGAATTTTTCCCTTATAAGCATTGTTACATGTAAAAGTCTCTTTCAACCTTGAAAATAACTCACGAATGTCATAATGGTCTTTAGAATTAGCAAAGTATACATTCTTAATTGGATTTGTAACCTGTTATCTGTACTATTCTTTTATCATGTTATATAAAAACAATACTTGTTGATGTTGTTATTTATCTTGGGTTTTAAACATTTTTAATTACATAACACTATCATGAGTGTTTTTTAATAACATGGTTTAAACTCACTTATGGTTAACAAGTTAAAAATGGAGCTACTAGAAATTATACGGAAAACAATAAACAAAAAGGCAAAAATATTAATAGAAATATATACATTTAACTATATATATATATATATATATATATATATATATATATATATATATATATATATATATATATATATATTTGTTTTGAACTTTAAAGCTGATCAATCATTGAACTACTAAAATGTGAATGTTAAGAAATTTTTGTTAGATATTGTGTAATAATAACTGAAAATTGGTAATGAATGAATGAATTGAGTTCTTTATTTAATTTTTTTAATTACTGATAAAGAAAGGGATAAAAATATTGGTGTGGTAGATGTTAGGGTGTTAGAATATTTGAAGCATAAAATAAGTTAGATTATGATTTAAAATCTGTAACATATTTGAAGCAGTGGTTGTTGGATTGAAGGGTCCAAACTAATTTTAACATGGATTGAAGCTCCACGTGAATCATAGTTACCCATTGCCATAAATAAAGAAGAAATAAGTGAAGGATGAATCGTAATAGAAACTCAAATGAGAAGAAACAGAAATTAAAAAAAGGGAAAGTGCATATTGGTACGTGCGGTGGTTGTAAAGTACGTAGTACAGAGTTTGTGGGAAAAGGCAGCTGTGAATCTCTCTGATTGATGATAGGGTAGATTCCTTTGTAGGTTAAGATTAAACTTCAAAAGCACGAAAAATAAAAAATAAAAAAAGTACAGAAATAATTAAAGAAAAGGACGTGTTTGGTTGTCACAGCTTACGAGAAGCGAGACCGGGTTTGCTTATTATAAAAAGAGGAGTGAGATGGGAAGGGCGTTTGCGTTTGACCCCGTAAAATAAATTCTGCTTCTGCAGAGTCTGCGTCTGCTTCTCATCAATCCCAACCATAAAAAACCATTCTTTACTTCGGGTGAAGAGAAGAAACCGATCCAATTCGAAGGCCATTTCAATTCTTTTTTTTCATTTTCATTTTCATTTTGATTTTGCTCCCATGGGGGACATAGTCAAGCAAATCTTAGCCAAACCCATCCAGCTCGCCGACCAAGTAACCAAAGCCGCCGACGAGGCCACTTCCTTCAAACAGGAATGCGGCGAGCTCAAATCCAAGACGGAGAAGCTGGCGGCGCTGCTGCGTCAGGCGGCGCGTGCAAGTTCCGAACTCTACGAGCGTCCCACGCGCCGCATAATCGAGGAGACCGAACAGGTCCTCGACAAGGCACTGGCCTTGGTCCTCAAGTGTCGCGGCAACGCTCTCATGAAGCGCGTGTTCACCCTCAACCCCAGCGCCGCCTTCCGCAAAGTCTCCTCCCACCTTGAAAACTCCGTCGGCGACGTCACCTGGTTGCTCCGCGTCTCCGCCGGCGAAGCCGGCGGCGAGTACCTCGGCGGGCTCCCTCCTATAGCGGCGAACGAGCCGATCCTCTGCCTCATCTGGGAGCAGATCGCTGTCCTCCACACGGGGTCCTCGGAGGAGCGGTCAGATGCGGCGGCGTCGTTGGTCTCCCTGGCGAGCGGCAGCCAGCGCTACGGGAAGCTGATAATCGAGGAGGGCGGGGTGGGCCCCTTGCTGAAGCTTCTGAAGGAAGGGAAAAGCGAAGGGCAAGAGAACGCGGCACGTGCCGTTGGTCTGCTTGGGCGTGACCCTGAGAGCGTGGAGCACATGATCCACGTGGGCGCGTGCTCGGTGCTGGCGAAGATCCTTAAAGAAGGTCCTATGAAAGTGCAAGCTGTGGTGGCATGGGCAGTGTCGGAACTCGCTGCGAATTACCCCAAGTCGCAGGACCTTTTCGCTCAGCACAAGATCGTAACTTTGCTCGTTGGGCACCTCGCTTTCGAAACCGTGGAGGAACACAGCAAGTACGCTATTGTCAGCAAGAAACCCACTTCCATCCACGCTCTCCTCGTCGCCACTACCAACTCCGGCAACACTAATCTCCGAAAGGAAAATCACTACCACGACGCCGAACTTCCCACGCGCATCCCGCACCCATTCGGTGAACGACCCCGAAATCTCCACAGAGTAATCACCAGTACAATCGCAATGCACGCTGCCACGAAGCAAGGAAACGAAAGCAATCCGAATCAGAACCAGAGTAATGGAGTTGGTAATAATGATGGGAAGCTGGGAAACAACAATCAGAGTCACCAGCGAAACTATTCACATTCGGGGATTAACATGAAAGGAAGGGATCTGGAGGATCCTGGAACTAAGGCTTACATGAAGGAAATGGCGGCGAGGGCTCTCTGGCAATTAGCCAAAGGTAACTCGCCAATTTGCCGCAGCATCACGGAGTCACGAGCCTTGTTGTGTTTTGCTGTTCTCCTTGAGAAAGGAACAGAGGCTGTGCAGTACAATTCGGCAATGGCAGTGATGGAGATTACGGCGGTGGCAGAGAAAGATCCGGAATTGAGAAAATCGGCGTTCAAGCCGAACTCTCCGGCTTGCAAAGCGGTGGTGGATCAAGTGGTTAAGATAATCGAGAAAGCCGATTCGGATTCAATCCTTCTGATTCCGTGCATCAAGACGATTGGGAGTTTGGCAAGAACGTTCAAGGCGACAGAGACAAGGATGATTGGGCCGTTGGTGAGGCTTCTGGACGAAAGGGAAGCGGAGGTGACAAGAGAGGCGTCGATTGCACTGGCGAAATTCGCCTGCACGGAGAATTACCTGCACGTGGATCACGCGAAGGCCATTATAAGCGCCGGCGGGGCTAAACACTTGATTCAGCTGGTGTATTTTGGGGAAGAGACGGTTCAGATTCCGGCGCTGCTTCTGCTCTCGTACATTGCAATGCACGTCCCCGACAGCGATGAACTTGCTCAGGCTGAAGTCCTCGGAGTGATCGAATGGGCCTCGAAGCAACCCTCCGTTGCCCATAACCAGACACTGGATGCCCTTTTGCTCGATTCCAAGAGCAAGTTGGAGCTTTACCAGTCCAGAGGCCCCAGAGGTTCCCATAAACTACATTTACATCACTAGTGCTACATTGTTTTCACTGCAATTTGTAAAGGTTTTTCACCCATTCACTCATTCTTTTTTTCTTCCATCATTCTGTAAACTTACTCACTTAAATACTGGTTTTTTCCTTATCCATCTCTTCGACCATTCCCGCCTGTACTTAGACTCCATAGAGTTCAATCTCAGGTTCGATTGTAAGCTGAACATACTGTAACGTTAGATTGTTACTTATGAGAAATTATTATGAGTGGTTTTGAATTATCATTTAGGTCTCTCTCCTACCTTTCTGATAATCAAGTATTTTTCTTTTTTTATTAAGTGTTAACTGAGACCATACACAACTGTTGAACCCAACACTGGAACATTTCACTTTTTTTTTATCTTTTGAGGTAATTTTTCACCTGAAAAGTAGATTGAAAAGTGTTGCAGGTTTTGTTGCCTGTGGTAGTTTAGTGTTCTTGGCTCGCTGGACCTTATAGAAAAAGACAGAAGAGAGAATAATTGATTACTTTTGAATGATTCCTTGGGTTTTGGGGTGAATAGAAAGCAGGAACAAATAGACCGTGGTCCAAAGGTTCCCACGCTATGAGTTGGACCTGTTCAACCCAAACCAAGTCAGGTTTATTCAGCTTCTTTGATTCCAACATGGCACTGTATTGCTTTTGACAAGAACAAAATATTGTTAACTTTCAATAATATTGACTATACTTTGGAGTGTGGAACCAAGAATTAGGCATGGCCAGAGATTGTATACTTCCATCATCGATTAGAGATTGTTAATTAGAGGATATATTCATATATTATTGTTAAATCTTTATCTATGATTTAATTTCTTATGGCGTAGGAAACCGTGAATACGATGAAGATGAAACCAGAATTAGATGGTAGTCAAAACACAACTAAATTTGTTAGTTAGTTGAATTAGGTATAAACAATTAGGTTAAAAAGACGACAACAATTTTGGAATCCATGTACTAGTTTTAACTAGTCAAACAAAAGATCTCTTCATCATATGCCTTACGAATGTAATAACCATTGAAGACAATGGTCAAATGCTAGCTTGAAAAAGTGTCAGCACAAACAACGCGTCTTTGGTCCAAAGCATAGCTATTGGACATTATTCAACCAGGGATTTCTCACGCCAGTGTGTTTGTTCAGTATTAACCATTCTGTATGTGCCAATATATAGAACAATAAGAAAAAAATAAGGTTGTTTCAATCTACAATCCCTTTTTTTTTTAGATGTTAATTTACATAAATAACTTTTTCATTCTCTTTTCAAACATGGTGTTTGATGTCCACCTATAAGAAAAAAACAAATTAAAAATGAAAATAGAATAAAAAAGTTGAATTGTATGAAAATTACTTTTTGGAATAATTTTACAAAATACTTTGCAAAACGTTTAAAAAAAAACTATGTTTTTCTTACAATTGTTGTCAAAAGTACCTTTCAAATTTTTTCTGCAACGAATAAAAAAATCAAATTATTTGTATACATGCCGAAGAATTTAATAAAATACTTTGTATAAAAAATGAATTCAATAAAATCACATTAAAACAAAATTAAGGTAAAAATTGTGTATCTTCAATCTGAGAGAAGATAGAAAATTAGTAAGGATTGGGAGAACAATCAGAATTGATGGAATATAATAGAGTTTAGAGTTTATATAATAGAGTTTAGAGTTTATACCTTTGTTGGATAAGACTTGTTTGGCAATACAAATAAAAGGGAAAGTTGTGTAAATAGCAATTAGGATAGTGTAATAAAAGAAGAGCCCAAATATAATGAATTTCATTTCTAAACTCGGTCTCATCATGAGGATTATACAGAAGACCCAAAAGATATTTAGTATTTTTAAAGAGCAAGTAATTTTTAGATGCATATGTAAACACAGAGTACACATGAAAGTGATAAAACAATAGCGGTAATAAAAAAATATTAAGATACTCAATCTATTTAAATTTAGTTGTTGTTGGTCATTGTCGCAAGGAACATGGAGAAGCTCAATCCTAAGTACAGTTTTTCTTTCTCTTTTGCCATTGCGACGAGGGTTTGCTTGAATGGTTGTTGTTCAGGATATACTAATTTTATTTAATATAAAATTATAAATTAAGAAAATATTTATATATATTTTACTTGGCTTAAGATATAAATATTTTTTTATTTGATATAAAATATGAGAATTACATTAAAAAAATTATATTTTAAATTTGAAGTTATTATATTACAATTATTTTTAATTTTAGATACTACATGTAACACTCTAACAATTATATATTATTATTTAATTGAGAATTGGGAGTAAATTCTTTTAACAGGATTTTCTTAAAGAAGACATTAAGTATAATATAATCTCGTTAATATAAATGTATGTGAATATTTTATACTTTTGTAATTATTTATAATATATTATAAAATAAAAAATTTGTATAATAATGAGAGTTCTACATGAACATTTATATAGTTTATATATATTCTAAAAATATTAAAATTAGGTTTTCCAATGAGTCAAAATTTTAGATAAAATTTCTTCAAATTCTCTTTAACAATTCTTACAAGGTTATAAAAATTTTTGAAATGAAATTTTATTTTATAAAAATTAAAGCGTAAAATTTTCTTAACTTTTATTTATAAGGTAAGAATAAAATAATTACTATAATTATTTGAAGTAGATATATTATACTACACATTTTCATCGTAATGTAATCTTAAGACTAGTGTATTGTGATTTTTAAACTATGAAAAGCATTTTAATATTTGTTTAAATTAAGATATTATTACATAATTTTATATTTACAAATTATTATTTTCTTTTCTCCTCTTTATCATTTATAATTTTTTATAAAATCGAATAACTTTAGGCTTCACTTTTTTTTCTTCATATTTTCATTTTCGTCCCTTAATCATTTAAAGTGTAATTTTTTTATGAAAATGGTAAAATTTTGTATTATATTTATCAAAATAAATAAATTTTTATTGTTTTACAAAAGATAAGTCATTGGAAACACGACTCGGAAACATAAAAATCTTATTTCCAAATTCCAATTTTTTTATCTGAAGTTGTGTTTAAATTTGCGTAAAAATAAATTTCTTTTTATGAAATTCATTGGATGCATGCCTTTAGGCCTTTGTATTTTTTTTTATTTTTTTTTAAGTTGTCATATGACTCACAACTTCAACCCATTTAAGTTTTTTTTTTAATATTTTTTTGAAGTTATATTTTAGGGCTCATGACTTCAAGCCATATTTTTTCTTTTAATTGAATTCAGAGTGTTGGGACTTCTGCTCTAGCTGCTATAATGATTAGCCTTATACTTTGTCATCTGCATAAACACCAATCATGTTTTTTTGTCCACTACTTTTTTATTAAAGGACAACACTCCACAAATTACTTTTCATAAAATCTCAAACCATAGAACAATCTACCACCCTCATGCATATTGTGTACAAAATCATTTTATAGGAAAAAAAGAGGTAAAAGAAAGAAGGTGCAACACCTATAAGCATGTTTAAAAGTTACTTGAATTTTTGAATATATGCCAGCAACTTTTAGGAATTCCTTTAGATATAACTTTAGGATGAGAAATTACCAGAATATAGGATCTTGACCAAGGATTTCTAAACTTGCTGTTATCCATTTCCCAAATATGTAAAGGTGTGTATTAGAAAACGGATAGAAGAGTATAACAGTAATTTTCTTATCATTCAACTAGATGAAGAACTTACAATATAGATCATGTCCTCGTAAATTTTATACAAAGCTATAAATTTAAGCACAACTCGAACTAAAAAATAAAAATTACATTAGAAAGCATGATTTCTACGTTATAGATCCAAATACAACTTATTTTTTTTAAAAAAGCAAAAATATACTCTTTTAAATAAATACAATACAAAATTACACTATTTTCCTAAAAGAAATCCGGATAGTGCAAGTGGTTTGCATGAATGGTGGTGCAATGTTGGTTCGTACGGCAAAAGAAAAAGAAAATCAATTTAGAGAGAAATTTGACTTACTAGAAATTAGTCGGCCCCACTTTGATTGTGTTTAATAATTCAAAATCGGTATTTGGCCGCAACCTTAATTTCGAAATATTTTTTTTCTTCTTCTGTGTCACATATCCCACTTTGATTTTGTGTGTGCCATTAATTTGGATGTGGCTTTCTAGAATAAAAAATTTTCTTCCTACATAATACTTGAATAATGCAATTGTATATATAGGTGTGAGATTGAAGGCAATGTTCTCAATCAGTTTGACACTGAATTAAAATTAGAGAGATAAGTTAAATTAAAGATAGATGTTACTGCTTGTGCTTAAACAAATCAGGGTGATAACCCAGCCACGCAATTGCTTATCTACACAACTTTTCTCATCAAACCCAATTCACTTTAATTGTCTTTTCTCATATGTTCTTAAGTATATTATTCAAGAAACATTAAATATCACTAAAATAATTAGAATTACCATTTCATTGTGTTATTTATTTTAATTTTCTATATCACTTTAATATATGTAAGAGACTAGCAAGATGGTTTATATTACAGTTTTGCTCTTCTCATATTTTATATGAAAATATTTTTTGTTAAATATCACACGCATACACAAATAATTAAGTGACTTTGTTACCTTAAAGTAAGAACTATCACGGTTAATTATTGGATCAAAATACTCACTTAATAATTCATTTGACACCAACGTGATATGCAAACATACTTTTTAACAAGAAAAAAAAATCCAAATATAAATTACATTATATTGAACTCGTTTTTTTTTTCTCTTAAATAACACAATTTGATTCAAATTTATATTTACTAACTTTCATTGAAGCTTATATTAACATTATGTATGAATATTAGTATTTGACCTGTTTAGTTTTTCAAGGTAATTCATTTTTCAATTAACCAAAATATTCAATGTTTTGTGCGTTAAGGGGACTAGTCATTTTCCCTTTATTAAAATAAAAAAATTTCCGTTATTAAAATAAAAACCATGAAACCATGGGAGCTTAATTGGATCTTGACTTAAACAATTATTTGCTAGACTTTATTTATCTCCCAACTAAGTTAAATTAGTCCAAAATGAAACTCTAAGGCTCTAAGAAATTATGTCTACGGAAAAATAATAGAAATCAAACTGTGTGGAGCAGATATTCCATGCTTTTTCCACTCGTCTTCATGCCAAGTGAAAAACCAAAGTATTACTTATTATTGCATAATAAATTTTAGATATGAAAAAATGATATTTATCCTTGCATTACACAAGCTACAATACTGTATTTTAAATATGATTTCATTAATCACTAGTCCAAAATAATTATTTCCCAATCACTTCAGACTATTTTCTTAGTGTAAATACTTGGTTTTTTAAAACCAAGTCTCATTTTTTAATCCATCTTATTATTTTATTTTTAAATTTAATTTCAATATATATATATATATATATATATATATATATATATATATATATATATATATATAAAAATATA
>Ga0209489_101659_pt1 | contig 45768 bp, 28 predicted proteins | sample SiratrowhiteBW_FD_187527 | JGI IMG/M metagenome (GOLD analysis project Ga0209489, IMG submission 187527) | Root nodule microbial communities of legume samples collected from California, USA - Siratro white BW (SPAdes) (version 2) | ecosystem: Host-associated > Plants > Roots > Nodule | place... | reverse complement strand
TATATATATATACATATATATATATATATATATATATATATATATATATATATATATATATAACTTATTTAATTTTTTTGTACCATATAACTCATTTAATTTTTTTATTATTGTTCTAAATATTTTACAATTCTTTACTTTCTTTAATTCATTTCACTTATTAGTATTTCAATTTTGTATACATAATTAATTATTGCATGGAGTATTCGATAGGTTCCTTTTTAATTTTTGATGCAATTCAAAATTAAAAGAAATTTAACATTACAAATTAAAATAATAAATATTTCATGATATGATGCTATGTGAAAATTACACTCAATGAAAATTACAAAAATAATTCAATGCAACAATAGTTTAAATTGAGAAACTAAAAAAAATCTAAAAATTAAATAAAAAAATAAATTTGATTAATACTTATTAGATCAACTTATTTAAATAGAATGATTTGTTTAAATTAAAAAAGCATATACAACTTAAAAAAAATAGAAGTACTAAAATGTTTGATAAGAATTTATCTATTTTTAAAAATTTACAATTATAGTTACATAATAATATACTTTGTTTAGAAACACAAATTTAATTTGTATGATAAAACTTACGTAGTTTTATCCTCTTATGTCATTTCACATTTATTAAGTAGTTTATGAATTAGTTTATCAAACACTTGTCATTTAATAACTTCACTTATCAACTCAAAATTTATAACATGGAAGTTTATTAAGTAGAAACTAACTTATCTTCTATCCTTTGGTTTATCAGTTAGTTTTGTCATATCGATCAGAACATGACATAACATGATAATTTTGGTGAAGTTTGCATTTAGGTTTCCTTTCTTAAGGGTTTGTTATTGTAGTATAATCAACTTGTAAGCATAATCTAGCTTCTAATATGTTGTTGAGCAAAAACATGATTTCAAATTATTTTTCCACTTTTCATAAATGCATAATCAAAGGATAAGTTTATAATGAATTATTTGTAGCTGAGTTAAAATTATTTTTCATTAATTTCATAAATAATTGATTATGTTAAACGCATAATTGATTATGTAGTTTCAAAAATATTTTCTCAAGTTTCACCAATAGTGATTATGTTAAATAATAATTGATTATGTGGTTTCAAAATTTGTTTTCTCATGGTTCACACTTAATTGATTACTCTCTCATTCATAAAAAAAAATTTATATTTTTGGAAAAGAACTTGTTGTTTATTAAAGAAAAACTAAGACTATTATATATTACATTTTTATTGGAAAAAAATGTTCAAGATTCATCAAAACGAGTGCAAAATTGTCAAACTATTTTCTACATTTTAAGTGATATTTATCTTTTTCTTTTGTAATCAGTATTATTGATAATCATACACCAATGTTTGGTATGCGTGTTATAGGTAAATAAGTGTCTTCATTATCTCTGTAAAAATTCTTGAAGGATATTTTAAGGAATTGTTTGTATTTATTCTTTTAATTACATAAAGAAATCTTTGTAATTGGATAATTTAAGATTTTAGTCGAAAATCCAGTTAAAGTTATTTTGAGTAACTAGATGTAGATTCATGTATAATCGAACCAGTATAAAATTTTGTCTCTTTCCCTTTTATCTTGTTATATTATCTTAATTTTTTTTTATTCTTGGTAATTATTTATTATTGGATTTAACTATCCTTATCAACAATTTTAAGAAGATTTTTCTTTTTAAATTATGAGGTCATTTTTTAAACCAATTCACCCTTTTTTTTGTTGTGTTTTTTATTCATTCATTGTTTTATAATTGGTTCTAGAGCAATTTATTAAGAGTTATTCAATTTTGATCTAAATGACTAGTCATTCATAAACATTTCATGGGCCTGCCTCTATAAATAGACCTCACTTTTTTTTTTCTAGAAAAAACTATCCTTTTTGAAAATTAGGATGAAAATCTTTCTTGAATCAATTGATAAAAGGGTTTGGGGCACAATAGTAAATTGTCATTTTGAACCAACTAAAATTATTGACAATATTGTGGTTCTTAAGAAATTTTCTTATGAACTCTTGGTGAAAATAAAATAGCATATTATTATGTAAGCGCAAAAAACACTATATCTTTTGCTTGATGAATTTTATAGATTTTTTTTGTCTATTCTTCAACTAAGGAAATATGGGATGTGTTAGAGGTCACTCATGAAAGAATTGAGGAGAAAGGAAAAATACTCTCATACAGTAATATAAGATGTTTAGAATGTTGTAAGGAGAAAACATGTATTATGGCCTTCAAAAGAGGTTTACTCATTACTTTTACAAAGACTTTTGACAGAGAAAAGCTCAACACCAAAATTCTTAAAAGTTTAAATAGATCACCACAAGATATCTTAAAACAATAAATATGACTATCTTATTTGACAAGTTGAATGAGCATGAGCTGGAATTAGAAAAATTGAAGGAAAAAGAACAAGGAGAAAAGAAGAATAGCATAGCTCTCAAATTCGTCATAAAAAAATCTAAGAAATGCATGGAAGAGAAAGAGATGGACAATTCAAATGGTGAAAGTATGAATTACTGATGAAGAAGTTCTCAATTTCTAAAGTATAAGAACAAAAATAAGAACAAAATTGTCATGCCACATAAAAGCTACAAGAAGCAAGATCAAAGACCAACCTATACATGTTATGAATATCATAAGGTCATATTAAACTTGATTGTCCTTCACTGAAATTGAAACAAAAACTTGAAGAAAAGAAGGAAGCAAATAAATATAGTAAGAAGAAAAAAGCTTACATTGCATTGGAAGATAATGCTTCCAACTTATCTAGCAGTTTAAGTAAGACTGATGAAGAATGAATTAATCTTTGTTTGAAGGTCAATGAAAAACCTTCAAGAAAAGCTAGTTTAAATAGTTTTGAATCTCAAATTGAGGAAAATTATTATTGATTAGGGGATGTATTCAAATAATTACATGAAAAAGCAAAACATCTTTCTTATTCAATCAAAAAAGTAAAGGAGAGATCTGATTGCTTGAGAATACATTAAATAATCACAAGAGGAAAATGATAATTTGAAAATCAATATTGATGGTATAGAAACAATTTATGAAAACTCCTTACACAATTGTAAATCAAATTTTGAAGAGAGAAATCATAATTGTGAAGATTGCAAGAAGAATGTAGCAAAAATAGAATACGTTCTGGAAACTCTTAGTAAATTCACATTAGGGAGATCAAATCTATATGCACTCATAAGTTCACAAAAAGTGTATTACAAATATATTTGGAACTGGTTTTACATGTCATGAGAAACAAAATTTTTAGAACTTTTTCAATTTCAGAAAAATGTCTACATAGTCATTTGTGACTTGTTTCTATTGTTTGAAAAAGGGTCATGCATCAAACACATGCTATATCAGAAATCATAGTGTTCTTAGTGGAAAGTATATCTGGATTCTGAAAGGAAACCCCAAGAGTACTAACCTCATAGGACCCAATATAAATTGGGTACCTAAAATCTCCTTTTAATATGTTTTACAAAATTGTCTTGCAGTCAAGAAGTTCATGTGTTATCTTGATAGTGGCTACTTAAAACGTGGCTACTTAAGAAATATGACAAGTGAGTTGGACAATTCAATAAAATTTCCCTAAAGAATAATGGTTATGTCACCTATAGAGATAACGATAAAGGAAGAATACTTGATGTTGGAAAAGTTTCAATTTCTTCATCAATTATCATTGAAAATGTATTGTTAGTATAAGGTTTTAATCACGGTCTTCTCAACATTAATCGACTTATGAAAAAGATCTTCAGGCAATATTTGAGGTGAACCATGGTTTGATTTGTTGTGCAAGATCAAATAAATTGAATTTGTTGGAAAAATAATTCAAAACATTTACATGATTGATTTTGGAAAATGCATATTTTGGCCCTCTTGCTTGTCTAATGTCTAAATAATGTCTAAAGGAGAAGATCCATGACTTTGGCATAAAAGAATAACACATATTCATATATGTCCCATCTAAGCAAATTGATTTTTAAGGAATTTGTTATTGGTTTACCTAATCTTAGATTTGAAAAACATAAAATGTTTGATGCATGTCAAAGTGCTAAACAAAACAAAAGTTTCCTTTAAATATAAATTCCATGCATATATTCTTAAACCTGATAACATTTATTTTTATCATATTTTGGAACTAAATTTTACTATAAAATCAATTCTTTCTAAGCGTGAACTGTACTCATTTCTTTATTTTATTAGTTTTTTTAATAATTGACCACTTAAGTCTGTGAATGGAAAGTTACACTAATTTTCCTTATTTTTGCATAAAAAGTAAACAGAAATGAATTCAGAAGAATAAGATTGGAGCCCACGAAGAAGGATACACAAAAGACTCTTGAAGAAGGAAATAGGAGGAAGCTCATGAAGGAGGATGTATAGAAGAGTGGTGACGTAGTGAAGCCACACCCGACGCCACTAGAGTTGCACCGAGTGCAAGTTGGATCTTGGGCCCATGCAGGGAGAGTTGAGCCTAGTGCCACTAAAGTTGGATCGGTCAGGAGCGTTGCTCGAAATCTATTTAATGAGTGCATGTGTTTGGGTTTAGACACACAAAACCAAAAGTGAAAAAGAGTCAGTCTTGGATGACAACTTGTATGTTTAAAATTCTCGTGACTGAGTTAGATATAACCTACCAAACTCTCATGTAATCAATATTGGTTTAATGTATATGTCTTTTCTTTATTGTAAATATTTTAATTTTGTGTTTAATAATTGGTGTCATGGCATGATATTTGATTCTTAGGGTATTGGAAAACATCTTTGTAGTCAGGATTTTAATTGAAATACCTAGTGAAAACTTGTGTCTAAGAATAGAGCATGATTCATTTGTTGTCTTAAACCCTTATGACAAAAGTAAGTCATTTCTATATAATTGATCAAGGAATTGACGGTTAGTAGAGAGCTTATGTTCATTCAGATAAGGAATTAGGGTTTGTGTATAATTGTGGGTTGACATTCACATTAGTTAGGAAATAAGATAATTGTTTTTCTTTATAGATATCAAAGAAATATGGTGAATTCTAATTGTAAAAATATTCATATCATTGATCCTTAACCTCTTTTCTTCTATATGAGATTTGATATAAATTTATATTTAAGTTTTTTCATAATTTATTTTCTCACACAAACACTTAAAATTATGGAATTGTTGTTTTGTTTAATTTTATTATAATTGTAATTATTATTGTGTATTAAATAAGTCTCTTAGGAGAGAATATTTATTGCTTGTTATATTTTGTGACTGATGCACTTGCGATCATAGAGAAAATTGTAACAAAATCTTTAAAATTGACACATATTTGACCATCTAAATAAAGATATCCTAGTGGTAGGTACTATGTTTTAGTTTTGCTAAAGATTATTCAAGGTTTACATGGACTCTTTTTCTTACTTATAAGAGTGATGTTATTAAAGCCTTTAAGAAATTTTTGCTTGTTATTTAAAATTAAAAGTATTTGAAAATTAAGTTTTGAGAAAGTGATCACAGTGGTGAATTTTAGAATGAGTCATTTGAAAATATATTGTTAATAATTTTGTATATCACATAATTTCTACACTTAGAATGCCGTAACAAAATGGTGTTGTAAAAAGAAAGAACAAATGTTTGGAAGAACTTGCAAGAACAATGTTAAATAAAATTGTTTTACTAAAATATTTTTCGACTGATGTTTTAAGCACAACTTGTTATGCTCTTATCAAGGTTTTGATCAAGCCTATTATGAAATTAATACCATATGAGCCTTTTAAAGATAGAGAACAAAACATTTTCCATTTAACAATTTTTGGATGTAAATGTTGTCTTAAATAATGAAAAGAGTAATATTGACAAGTTTGATTCAAAGGTGAATGAGATTATATGTTGATTCGTACTATTATAATGAAAAACCAGGATTATGTAGTTCTTTAGAAAATAAATTTGTTATGTCCTGATATTTGTTGGTTTTGAAATTTTAATATTTTTAAGATTTTACATTTTTATAGTTCACGCTTATTAGAGTATAAAATAATGTGAGACTATGCTTGATTCTTATACGAATTATAAATGTAGTGTAAACTATACATCAACGTTGCATACTATTGCATAAATTTTATTTAAAAAAATATTTATTTGAAATACGTTGTTATATAAAAACAAAGTATTGAATATAAAATGATGGGTACGATCATTCATATACTCAAATAATTATTTTTATATTATATTATACTCGTATGATTTTATTTTATATTAAAAGGTTAAATATTAAATATAATATGACGTATATAGTCACACATATATTTAAAATTTAAAGTAATACGAAATTATTTTACTTATTATATTATAAATATAGATGTATTTTAATTCATAGGCAGCAGATATTATATGTGAAATAGTTATAGATATGACTAAAGCACTGTTTTAACATATAAAGATAGTTTAGATCTATATGAAAATAATTTCTAACATAAATATAGTTTTGCACTAAAAAAATTAGATTTATATACGAAAAAAATCTATAAATAATCATACATTATCTACAGATCAAAATCTGTAGGTAAGCAGGTCGTAGATAAATTTTTCACCAACCCTAATTCCTTATGTGACGTGTAAATATATTATTAGCATTAAAAATAATAATTATCGTTAATAATACATTATTAGTATTAAAAATAATTTTCGTGTAAATATAAATCTAATAATAATAAAACTAATCAAAAATTAAAATTATTAAAAATAAAATTAAAAATATTTGTAATATAAATATTGATAATACAAGTTAAATAAATAACAATATTAGAAACAAATATAATATCAATACTAATATTAATAATAATATTTATAATATTGGTGAAAAAATAATAATTTTATTATTGGAATTGAATGAGTGTTTATGTATTGTATAATGTAGTATTAATGTTTGTGAATGATGTGATGTGTGATTGAGACATACCGTATTGAGACCGTATCCTGACTCTAGTAGTCATTGGAATCATAAATGAAGATGGCTAGGTGGTGAGAGTCGAAAAAGATTCATATGACTGCACCATGGTGTGAAAAAAAATCGATTGGAGTAGATTATATGGATTAATAGATTCATATGATTGCACTACAATGTGAAAAAGATCAGGTCAGAGCAGATCATGTGGGTTAAAGGTTTCATATAATTGTGCTACGGTGTGAAAAAGAATCGGTCAGACCATATCATGTAGGTTAAAGAGTTTGTATGACCGTGCTACGGTGTAAAAAAGAACTGGTTAGACTAGATCAAATGGATTAAGTTCATATGACAACAGTACTGTGTGAAAAAGAACTGGTTAGATCAGATCATAGGATTGAAATGTGTATATGATTACGCTACGGTGTGAAAAGGAACCGGCCAGACCAAATCATATGGATTGATAAGTTAACATGACTGTGCTACGATGTGAAAAAGAAATGGTTAGACTAGATCATATGGATTACCGTGTTCGATGAGTGTGATGTGTTAATGATACTGTGATGGATAAGATGAATTATGAAAGCTTGATTTGTTATAGTTTGGTTGAGATAAAATTTTGACTTATTAATATATATATATATATATATATATATATATATATATATATATATATATATATATATATATATTAAACTCTCTAGCTTACCCTTCTTTTTGTGTGGTGTTTGTTTTGTTTTTAAATATGCGATGATCGTGTATTACACGTGAGCAAAGAATTTGACAGGTAGTGTGAATCCTTAATAAGCTGATGCAGAAGTTTAATTTAATTTTATTATGATTGTACAAAGATATCTTTAATAAATTTTATGTGAGGAAGTATATTTAGAAATATATGATGAATGTATTGATATTTATATTTAGGATTATTATATAATTCCTATTCAATAAAGTTCCTATTATATGAAAAAATATGAGATGTTACATTTGATATTAGAGCAGTTCGTACCTAGGATGACCTGAGGGTAGTGAGTTATTGTGTTTCTTCTAGATGTAGATTTTTAAAATTTAATTTGGAGAAATAGGAAAAATGTTTCTAGTTAAATGTTTGACCATGATCTTTGAAATTTTAATTGTACTTGAGTTGAGTTGATTGTGATGAATGAGAACGAAACTATTAAGAAAGAAAAGAATTTTAATAAAATGGTGAAGGTGAACATTCATGACTAAATTAAGATACATTTTTGTCTTAATGTTTCGTGTTTAAAGTATTTTTAAAAGTTATTTTTTGATTGATTAAATAGATTTTGTATGAAATTGGATTCTAGACATAAATTAGAATGTGTGTAAAGTGTTTCTTTAGAGTAAGTGTTTTGGTAGTATTGATATACACAACTTTTAAGTAAATTTGAGATGTTTACTTTTGAAGGACGTCGGATATCAGTTATAGAGTTCCGATATAAGATTTGTTTTGTTAGATGCCAAGTTTAGTGGTTTAACTTGGGAGATGGAGGAAAATCATTAGAGAAACCTATCTTTATTTCTTTCTTAGTATGTCAATTTTCGAGGAAGAAAACTTTTGTTGTTGGGGAGAATGTAATACCCTAGAAAATTGCTCATGAATAAAAACCAACCTAGAATTTAGCTTTAAAGATAAATAAGACAACACATAAATATTTTTTAATAATAAGTAAATAAAAATTAATTAGTAAGTTTTTATTTTTATAATAACAACCACCAACTATCTCTAAGAAGATATTCTGTTTTATTTTTATAAAAACTACCAACTTTATCTCTCTCTCAAAAGTTGTTCTTCCCCTCTTCTGTGTCTTATTTCTAAAACTTCACATTCCTTCCTTATCAAACTGACGATGAGAGCACATCCCTAGATTCTTGGCATTGAGTATAACAAGAGTGTCTGATCAAATTCTTGAACAAAGTTAGGTTGCTCATAATTTTAGGTTTTTTGAACTCTATCTTTACTCTATAGAGGTAAGGGAAGCTAGTTGTATGTATTTTTTTTTTTCATAAATGTTAATTTATTTTGAAATAGTGAATGATATGTATGATGTGTGCGATATATTTGTGAATACGGGTAAGAGAAGCTAATTGCATATTTTTTTTATAGATATTGTAATTACTTACTTTATTAAGTATGAATTGCATGAATTTGGATGAAATTGAATGAGTTTTTATGTATTGTATGATGTAGTATCAATGTTTATGAATGATGTGGTGTGTGATTGAGATATACCATGTTGAGATCGTATTCTGACACTACTCGTCATTGGAATCATAAATAAAGATGGCTAGCTGGTGATAGTTGAAAGAGATTCATATGACTACGTCACGGTGTGAAAAAGAACCGGTTGTACCAGATCATATGGCTTAATAGATTCATATGACTACGTTGCGGTGTGAAAAAGAACTGATGAAACCAGATCATGTGGGTTAAAGGATTCATATGACTGTGTTACGATTATGAAAAAGAACGGGTCAGACTAGATCATGTGGGTTAAAGGGTTCATATGATCGCGCTATGGTGTGAAAAAGAACCAGTCAAACCTGATCGTATGGATTAATTTAATATGACTTTGCTACAGTGTGAAAAGGAACATGTTAGACTAGATCATATGGATTGAATTGTGTAAATGACTGTGCTATGGTGTGAAAAGGAACCGGCTAGGCCAGATCGTATGGATTGATAGGTTAACATGACTACGTTACGGTGTGAAAAAGAACCGGTTATACTAGATCATATGGATTAACCGTGTCACATGAGTGTGATGTGTTAATGATAATGTGATGTATGAGATGAATTATGAAAGCTTGATTTGTTGTAGTTTGGTTGAGATAGAAATTTAATTTATGAAAATATTTGTATTTTTAAACTCTCTAGCTTACCCTTCTTTTTGTGTGGTATTTGTTTTGTTTTTAAATCTGGAATGACTGTGTATTGCACGTGAGTAGAGGATTTGACAGTTGGTGTGAATCCTTATTGAGTTGATGGAGAAGTTTAATTTTATTTTATTATGATTGTACAAAGATATTTTTAGTAAATTTTATATGAAGAAGTATGTTCTGAAATATATGATGAATGTATGGATATTTATATTTAAGTTTATTATATAATTCTTATGCAATAAAGTTTCTATTATATAAACAAATATGGCATGTTACATCAACAAAGATTAAAAAGATTAGTTTTATTGTCTATTGAAAACGATATGTTAAATGAAATTAATTATGATAATTTACTAAATAATTTTGCATCACAAAAAGATTGAAAAATAAATCTTAAATAAAAATATTATAATTTTAATAAACTATTTTATTAATTTGAAAATATCTCATTTTTTAATATGTTTGAAGCCTCCTGAAGCCTTGAGCCGTCACTGGTCCTAACACAACATTATGCCATGCAATTATGGCAAAAATAAAATCACATGGGAACTCTAATGACATGCAATTGGACATCCTGAATACATTAATTATATATAAAAAAACGAAATTCTAATGACATGTGATTGGGCAATTTAAATACACTAAGTATATGTAAAAAACACGATATTAACACTACAACACACATAATATTCAATGTATCTACCAAACACTAATTTGTTCCCCAACCTCTATTTATGCAATTCTTGCCAACATAAACTATGACAACCTTATTGTCAGCCTATAAGCAACGAGAAGACGACAATTGCTTTCTCCCCCATACAAAATTATTGTGACTTTGAGTTTTAATAATGATAAAATAGGATCTCTCATTCAAGTTTATTCTTCATCGTTTGTTTCTGTCCTTTTTTGTCGCGGTCTTCTTTGTCATTGAAGCTCTTCATCATTGCATTCTCTCTTACATCCTTGTTTTTTCACTAGTTACATTGTCTCTCGTGTCCCTACTTTCTTACTCTCGATATTGTCTCTCACATCCCTGCCTTATCACCCGCGACATTCTCGCTCAATGTCTTGTCGCTGACTTTGGTGAGCGTTGTTGGTGCACTTTGGTGAAATAGATTTGTGGGTTTAGGGTTTATTGCATCTCAATTTATGGGCAGTGAACTACGATTGCTTGTGATGGTTGGTACAAAATTTTCTCCTGTGAGTTAGTCGTTGGTGTTGTATGAACCACCTTCAACATCCACAAGAGGTCTCTCTAATGGCCTACACTGCACTACACCCTTTTTACCCTCATTTCAAAATAATAATGCCAAGGACAATTCTAGTATTTTAAAAAATTATAAGTGTAAGTCACAATTTGTATGGTGCAAAAAGCAACCGTCTGACAACTGTGGTGGGTTCATTGCTGATACACATAACATGAAGGCATGTAATGACTCCACCATCCAAGCCTGACGTTGAGTCATTAAAGTAAGCAAGGATAGTCACCACAATGGACTTTTGACTCAGTCGATAATTACCGACAGATTTCAGAGTCTGTTAGTAATTATCGATCGATTTAGGGTAAATTCGTTAGTAAATCCGTCAATAAATTTAGCGACGGATGATATCTATCGATAAATTTAGCGACAGATGATATTTTACCAATGGATAAAGTTTCATTGATAAAATTTCGTCAATAATTTAACTTTTTTTTGTAGTGTCCCCCTTGTAATTCACCACAATCATTGGGTTGGGGAATGAAGAGAGATCTGAGAGGTTTAAAATTATAAATAAACGGGATGAGAAAGGAAGAGGAGTTTGTGTCAATGCAAGAGGCCAGTGACGACGGAGAGCACAACGGCGGAGTAGGCGGCAATGGCATGGAGAGAAAGGAGCCAATAATAACAATAATAATAATAATAATAATAATAATAATAATAATAATAATAATACAATTTTTATATATTTTTTTCTTTTTTGGTGTTTAGTCTTACATTAATTGTAATTTATTCTTTTCAATATTTTTAATTATCTAGATGAAATTAAGTGTTGAAACTTAGGATACTAATTGTCTATTAAATTTTATAGGGTGTTTAACAAAAGAACTTTAATGTTCAATACATTTTGTATTTGATGAATGGTTATACCATAAGGAGAAATCCTGTGAGTCATGAAAAAGTCCATATACTTTGTATGCAAGTGCAAATTTGACAAAGGAACATTCTCGTATCTAAATGGAAGAGCTAACCATTATGCAAGTTTGTTAGCAATACAAAATTCACCTAAAGAATAGAGATATTCGTGTAATCTTTCACTAGAAAATGATATTGGATATTTATCAAAAGGACTCTACAAGAAGAAATTTTGGTCATTTTTGTATAAATGTTGTTTTAATGTCTCAAGAAGAACCAAATTCTATTGAAGATGATCTAACTAAGGAATATTGGTATATGGTAATGCAAGAGGAACTAAATCAATTTAAAAGAAATGATGTTTAGGAATTGGTACATCAAAATCAGTCAGAACAAGTAATATAACAAAATAGGTTTTTAAAAATAAGATCGATGTAAAGGATTCATTATAAAGAACACGGTAAGGCGTGTTTTAAAAGGGGTATAGGCAAGAAGGCAGAATTGATTGTGGTGAAACCTGTGCACCTAGAGCAAGACTTAAAGTCATAAAGTTACTTGTTGTAACATCTATCATGGATTTTAGTTTTTTTTCAAATAGATGTGAAAGTATCTTCCTAAATAGATTTATCATAGAGGAAGTGTATGTAGAACAACTTCATGGCTTCATTGATTTTGAATATCCAAACTATGTCTACAGGTTAAAGAAAGCACTATATAGAGTTAAGAAATCACCTATATAGTTCAAAAGGCTTAGTACTTTCTTATTTAAAATGGTTTCAAAGGATGCAATGTAGATTCAACTCTATTAAATAGCAAAACTGAAAATGATATACTATTTGTACAAATATATGTTGATTACATAATTTTGGATTTACAAAAGTTGTTTTGTGTAAGGTGTTTTCAAATATTGTGCAGTAGGAATTTGAGATTTTAATGATGGGTGAATTGACCTTTTATCTTGGTCTTCAAACCAAGCAAGTCAAGAATGGTTTATTCATACACCAATCCAAGTACCGCATTGAACTTTTAAAGAAATTAAGCATGGATAGTAGCAAAGAATCAACAAGACCTATGACCACACTACATGTTACTTTGGATGTTAATGAATAGGGTAAACCATTAGACTAAACTAAATATAAAGATATGATCATATCTCTTTTATATTTGACACTCCCCCTCACATGTTGCATTGTGTGTGTTTGTCTTTGTGATAGATTTCAAGTTACACAAAGAATCTCATTTAACTGATTTAAAAAGGATTTTTTAAATATGTCAAAGGACCTAAGAACATTGGCCTACGGTATCCTAGAGGTACTGAAATTAACTTCATAGGGTATAAGGATATGATTTTGTTGGATACAAGTGGTACATGTTACATATTAGTATGTTCACTAGTATCTTGACATTCTAAAAACCAAGAATTTATGGATGAATCAATAACTAAGGCAAAATACATGGTCGTTAAAAGTTGTTGTGCTCAATCCATATGGATGAAACATCAACTCGAAGAATTTAACATGTTTATTTATCACATTTCACTAAAGTGTGACAATACTAGTGCCATAAATCTTTAAAGAATCCAATCATGCATTCTAAAACTAAGCACAATGAGATTATACACCATTTTATTATGGATCATATAACTAAAGGTGATTGCATTTTTAGTTACTTAATTAATTATAGATAAATACGATCTATCATCTCTTTGTGTTTTCAATATCTTCATCTCTCACATATAATCATTTCTTAATATCAATAATCAATTATCATTCCGTTCTAAGTTTTTCAACCTCTTGCAATTAATCAATTATTACTAACAATATTTTATTATCTTTCAATACTAGGACTTAAATTATCTCATAGATAATTAATTATGTTGTCATCTAATTGATTATGTCAACTAGAATTCAATTTTTTCTCAAATTTTTTTCTTAACATAATCTATTATGAAATATAATAATAATAGATTATTGTTATTGTTTCGTTGACCTTGTAACTGTAATAGTCAATTTTACATTTTGCGTGAAATCAACGTTATTCAATTTATTCATTTCACTACTCATTGCCCCTAACTTTCTAGGTCTTCAAAATCCTCCTACAAATCTTCTTTTTCTATCTTAAATCTCACTATCCTCCATTGCTTATCTAGAAAAAGCTTCAAATCCTCTAATTATTCCTTAGCTCCTTTTTTTATTACTCCTTTTTATTCTAATAGGGCCTCTTCATCTAGACCTAAGAGAGTGAAGAGCATTGTTGTTAAGAATAGGATATTGATTTTTCTCGTCCTGCTTCTTTAGAAGGTTGTACCACTGATGAGGACCAACAAAATGAGTACAAGATGTATGGAAAGAGAGATTGTCATCACTCACAAATAATTTTTCTTGAATTTCTTCAAGTATGATTATTTTACTTTCAAGAACTCTTGTGTGCTCAAAAAGTTTGTAGAACTCAATAGTAAATATTATCAAGATCTTATCAAGGTTTTCTCAAAGTTGTTCGTCACAAATGTACGATTCTATCAAGAGTAAAGGGAGTAAATATTATAGATGACAAGGTTTGGACAAATGTGGTTGGCTTCTATATGGAGGAGAAAAAGTGATGGTTGGTTTTGAAAATTTCAACAAGCTAGCAGTATATCAATCATGCTTAACGAACCAAGCTACTCAGAGGAATTATTCAATCTTCATAACAAGTGGCATGAGATGGATTAAAGGTTTCTTGTACTTTTAATTGCATGAGTATCTTTCCCTAGGGGAAGCAATCATGCTCAAATGACAACCAAAGACATGCATATCATTCATGCCTTCAAGAGTAACATTACTATCAATTAGCCTGGGATTGTCACTGAAACAATCCTCAAAAATCTATTCATCTTAATCAACATTCCATGTTTTATTTTTCTGTCTAGAGTATTTAACTATTACAAAATTGATGTTATGGGAGAAACCTTCAAAAGTATATACTCTTCCAACAAGATAGAAAATTTTATAAGTATTTGTTAGATGAATTTTGCATCTATCATCTAGCATCTATCGTTGCTCTTAGTAAACTCTTATATAGATCGTCTGATGATATTACTCTTCTAATCATTTGAATAATTTTGATCACAGTCAGATGAATTCATCTATCACGAAGTGAAAAAGATAAGCTTTTAAAGATAAAAATCCGAATTGTATTTAATGTTGTAGATAAACCTTACTTCTTATCATCACCACTTAAATATAATTCTACAGTTGAAAACTTTTTCAAGAATCCAATAACATACTACTAAACTTTAGAATCGAACCAAATTACAACTAAATAATTGAGATAAAATTGGAAATAATTATTACAATCATCTCTAAGAAGAAGAAGGTAAGGGAAAGAAGAAGAAGAAGAAGAAAAAGGTAAGGGAAAGGTGTAAAATAAGTTTAGGCCGAGTTCAAGAGAGGGAATGCATTGAACTTTCAAAAATTTTTGCAAACTATTAACATAGTTAAAGACAGGATGAAACAAAGGATCAGTAAATTTTAGAACAGATTCAATCAATTTAAGTATTTAACAAGACTAGAAACAATACCAATTAGTTTACTGGAATCAAAGAAGTAATAGACAGAGCACATTTTACTCAAACAAACAGTAATACCAATTTACTGCTAACAAGAAGTAAACAAGATTAATCAATACAATCTCAGATAGAAGCAGAAGAAACTTATTGAGTTAAGAATATTTTCAGAACAATTCAGAAGTAATCACATGAATAGTATAAGCAGTAACCTCAGATCAATCATGCACTAATACAGTTCAGATTAATTGACAGAACAAGAACCAGTAATTGTTTCAAGGAAAACTTGTTTTAAGAAATTTAACCAATTAAACAGTGATCCCAGACAACTAAAAATACTCAAACAAGATCAATAACAGGTTAAGTCAATTATACAGATGAAATAACAATTCCAGAAAAACACAAAATAATACCAGAAGAATGAACAGTTAATTATACGAAGAATAGTTAATTGCGCAAGCAAGAACAAAAACAAGAAGTGCTCAAGAAGAGAGAAAGAAAGATCAAGAACACAAAGATTTATACTGGTTCACCCTTCCTCAAGGGCTACGTCCAGTACTTTGCCAACTAGAAAAGAGTTCCACTAAAAAAGATCACCAAGATCAGTTTTACACTATACACAACACTTGCAACCCGCAAGCAAACACTGCTCACAGCAGCAAATAGCCTATTGAATCCTACAACAGTTGTCTAACCAATGCAGAACCCACTGCACTAAGCCTGTTACGATTATAACCCCTATTTAATTCGTAACACAACACTCACAATACAACAAGAATCAATCAATGAAACAATTACAGTAGTAAATCCACTCAACATATTACAAATGTATTAAGAACAGAGAAGAAACACTTAGCTCTGGATTAAGATCACAGTTTCACAAATTCACATCCAAAGCAATGCTCTAATATTAGTTTTCTTGATGAAAAGTGATTGCCAAAAGATCTCAAAATGTTTGCACGTTTTCTCTCTTTGAAAATTTCACAAGTATTTACACAAAACGACTTAGTTACTTGAAAACATGTGTTATCACTTTATATAGAAAATCTGATTTTAAATATGTTAAAATCTCAATAGATTGTATCAATCGTTGAATCGATTGAATTTTCTGCGATTTAGAGAAACTTCATCAAGTTCAAATTATGAAAACAGTTTACTAAATTCCTTTCTGAAAGATTTTTCCAAAATCTGATTTAACCTTATTTAAAACCTTTTATTCATTTGATTAAGTACAATTAATTTTGGAACTTACTTTGAATTATGAAACATGCAACATATGATTTTAAACCAAAAATAAGACTCACACACACACAACGCCTAAGTCTAGGACCAAAAACTCCATCAAACTTCATGAGTCTTGCAATACACATTGCTCCCCTTGATCCTTTAGACTCCATCTTCTTGTTGGTTTCATCAAATCCTTTAGCCACTCTTGGTGCTAACAAAAGGAGATGTATATACATAACAACTATTTTCCAATTTGGTGAGGTATTCATAAGCCTCATTGCTTTTGATTTCATTAATTTCACATGTTTGATACTTTCACTGCTTATTGTAAAATGTAATTTTCCACTTTTAAATGAATTCTGAAATACTATTACTTTAAACATTTAATGAATCACTACATAATAACATTGATTATATTGAATTGATTCTTGCTATGATTCCACTATGTAGATAGGTCCCATGATCATGGTGTACCATTTGAATGTCTGTTAACGGAGGATTTAATTCCTTGGGGATTAGACCAGTTGAAGATATTAATTTGGTGGTCGGAAGGAGGTGTTGTAAGTACTCATTTATCCTGAATAGTTATTATTATTGCCATTCATATTGATTATATTATTATTGTTATGAACAATTACAATATTTTCAATGTTTCTCTACAAAACTATTACTTTTATGGCTATATTTAAACTAAGACGTCTTTTAAGTTACCATTCATGGATCATAATTACATTTAATTCATTTGTGGAAGTTAGTTATGACAAATATTATTCATGCTACTGATGTTCTTAATTTTGTTAGCAACATTGATATTTACAATACTACTCTGCTGAATCAATTTCAATATATTCTCCCGAAAAATTATAATGAACTTAATTAAAATAATTAACTTAACCCTCTTTATTTTACTAAATATTATATTTTAACGTATGTATATCTCATTTTTCTACTTTCTTTTGTTACAAATACATCTTTAACTGAACCAAGATATGAATAATCCAAACAAATGTAATTCCTTCACGACAAATATCTCAACTTATTTTTATGAAAATGGGTGGAGTACAAACATAGTAGAAAATACAGTTACGTTTCGAGGAACTGGTCACTGCACTATGCATTTCCTTCACGGTGCAGTTCTACCTTTGGTTCTAGAAGGACCAGTGGTGGTAACGTTTACCATGCCACTAATCATCTATCACAATCCTTTTTCTAGGTTGATGTCTCCTCCTATTTGGTGATTTCAATAACAAAAGTTGATTGTAAATATATGTAAAAAGTAGAAATATGTAGGAAAGAAAATCTTTTACTAATCTAATCACTTTTTGGAGGATTGTAAGTAGTTACTCACATACTTATTTACTGGTTAAAATGAGAAAGAATTTATTATCCACGTTTTGTTATAGAAATGAGGGATTAGCCAAAACTTTCAACAGGAACTATTCATTACTAATAATATGATGTTCTAATGAATAAACATCTGCTATAATTACGAAATGAGAAATTTAGATTACTCAAGGGTATTTAGACTATATTTTGAAATATCGTTTAATGAATAGGTTTGAATAGCACACATACATAGCCATATATCTATGCATTAAGGAATCTAGAAAGTTTATGATTTGTTTGGAGTATCGTCCATTATTCATCTTATAAGAATCTACTGAGTTTAACCGATATGCCGAACTAAATTACTAGAAAGAAAACATACTTAAGACTAGATGATCATTACAATAGAACTATACAGCTTGAGTTTATCTTCTATCTTGTATCTTTTATCTTCTAGTTTCTATCTTTTATAAAATCATATTACCTTATAGAGTATGGAAGAATTTAAATCAGCATGAATAATAAGAATTTCTATGAGATGAGGAATCTTATTAATGTTTTTGAGTATTTAGGACTAATCGAGAATTGTACATATATTACTTAACATGCTAATAGATGTAAGAAAAAGGTAAAACTCTAAGATACCTAGACTCTAAAAGATTAAAATAACTTCTAACCCACACGAAATCCTAATTAACAGAATTGCATAATTAATAGTGTTGGCAATGATGCAGATTGTTATTTCATGACGTCAAGAGAAGAAAATCTAGAAGATTTTATTATTTAGAGTTAGTGCTTTGTGAAAAGTATTTTAGGTTGAGTTCAAGTGAGGGTGAAATTGAACCTTCAAATATTTTCTCAAAACAATTGAAAGGAATGATAGAAAGAATAAGAGTCATTTATTAGAACAATTGAAAGTAGGAAATTTGAATGCACAAAACAAAATCAATTAATTGAAATCCCAAAACAATAAATTAAAAATATCTCAAAGTATTGCACAGAACAAATTCAATCAATTCAAAACAATCAACTAAAAATATCTCACAGTACTGCACAAAACAGATTCAGATTCAGTCAATTCAAGTTTTAATGTAGTGAATTGAATAATCTTGCAATACATTTCAATCACATAATGAATCAATTGAAATACTGGAACAATTAAATGAAATAACTTGTATTTCAGTATACACAGAATCAATGAATTGAATCCGAAGAACAATCAATTAACTGATATATGTCAGAAACGCTACAAGTCACTGCAATTGATTAAATACGAAAAATAGTGAATGTGAAATCTTATAATTCTTTACCAAGAAAATCAATCAATTGAATAATAGAAATAATCGTTTGAAAGATTTAGATTGAGAAACCAAAATCCAAACTAAAATCAATTAAGTAGAAGAAACAATTAGTTAAAAATTGGCTCAGATTGGAAAAGAGAAATCTCAACCAATTGACTTGCTTAAACAATCAATCACAAATTTGCATGGAATATCATAGCAGTACTCATAGTTGATTAATTTTGAGAAACAGTTAATTGATTTTCCAAGAATTAACTTGTTAGAAAAATCTTATCAATATGTTTCCAAAATAAATTGTATGAAATAGAGATGGATTATTTTGAATTTCGAAAAGCTTGAACAAATCATAGAACAACACAAAATAGAGATGACAGAGTTGCAGTATAGGACAAATTAACTAATTGAAACATGAAAACAATCAATCAAAAAATTTGCAGCAGTAAAGAAATTGATGCAGAATCAGATCGCAATTCAAGAAAGGGTAAAGAGCAATCAAGAACACCAATGATTATGCTGGTTCACTCTTCCTCAAGAGCTACATCCAGTTTCTTTGCCAACTAGCAAAGAAATTCACTAAAGAACCAACAAGTTCAATCAAAACAACAAATACAACCTCTTGCACCTTGCAAGTACACTTACACACAGTGCAGAACCCTACTGTACTTCTGCAAACATAAATCCTATACACTTGTAGTAAATAACTCACAAAAATATTGTTTTTTATCAAAAATGAAATTGATACTGCAATTTCAAATCAAACTAATGAATGAAATTGAATACAAAAACTTCCCTAGTGATGCAAAATCATAGAAACAAGCTTTCACCAGTAATGAGCTTAAAGATTCACAATCTTGATCCTTATTGATTCAAAGCACTTCAAAGCCAATAGTTTCTCAAAAGTATTCTCTGTATGACTCAAGGATTCGCCTAGTATTTTTCTATCTCTGTCATATATGTAAATCAAGAAAACCAGATCTAGTTTATATAGCGAAAATAGTTTTAAAAACAATTTAACTGTCAAAAATCAAAAATTGAAAACATAAATTAATCAATTGATTTTTTGTCAATAATGTTTTTCAACAAACTAAATTTCAAAAATAATTAATTAAAAAGGACTTTGATAACATGATTTTCGAAATGATTAACTCCCACTTAATTCAGTTTAATATGATTAGCCCTTATTAAACCTTTAAAGTTCATTTTAATGGTTTTAGGTGCATGCTCATGGTTTGGACCACACTCACACACATACATACTAAGTCTAGACCAACTCCTAATGATCTTCGTTCTTGGTCCAAGATGACTTCATCAAATACAATAGCAACACTAGTGCTAACAATCTCACCCAATTTAATGGAGGCAATCCAGTGTGTGTTGAGTTGCTTCAAATAAACCTACAAAAACTGAACCAGTGATATCTTCTCAAATTGAATCAGAAGATAGCTTGTTAGAAATTTGTAGTGATAGCAGGTAATGTAATTTCGATCAATTAAACCAAAAAATCATCTAATTGATTTTTCTACAGTTCAAAAACCATATTAAGAGATATGCTCCCCCATACTAGGATACTCCTCCAAAGTTTGAGTCATCATGAAACACAAAAAAACATACCATATTCCATTAAATATCGAACACAGAACATTACATGATTAACCATTGAACCAAATACAAGCAAAATTAGCCAAAATCAACCTAGACTAAATTGATTAAGCAGCATAATAGAAATACAACTTCAACAATAATAAAGAAAATATAAATATAGTGGTAGACAAAACAAACCAACACAAACCAACCAACACATTTGTTCTCTCCCCTTGAATTCATCAAATGGGATTGAAGAATCATATATAGGCAACATAATGAAGAAGAAGTAAATTCACGCAAATTCTATTTGCTTGGGCCATACACTACAGCATTTTTGGCTTTTGACAACGACCGAAATGTGTTCCCTAAAGCCGAAAAACCGTAGCTTAAACCTTAGGCAACAGTTTTTCGGCCGTAGAGTATGCGTCTATTGCTGTAGAGTAAAAACAACGGCTTTTTGTCTAAAGCCACACTTTTCGAAAAATCGTGATTTCTAGTGCTACATTAGACAACGAATTTTGACAAACTTTTAAGCCACGCTTTTATTAAGACAATGCTTTATTAAATGTTGCTTATTTCTTAGGCCACGCTATTTTATCTATTTGTAGTTGATTAGGCCACATTTATTTACCTGTTGCCTTTTTCATACCACACTTATTTAGCTATTACCTATAGTTTAGACCACATTATTTAGGTTGAAATAATTATTAGCTACGTTCATTTTGTTGTTGCCTATTATTGTAGACAATGCCTATTACGTTGGTACCTTTTATTTGATTGCTTTTTAGTGGTACCTAATGTTTAGTCCAGTAGTCAAATTTAAATGTATTTTCAATATTTTTTAAATTTTAATTCTTGTTTATAAACTAACTAGAATTATATAAGCAACATTACACAATAACTAGAATTCTAAATATTACATTCATCCATATTGTTCTTAGGCAGTTGATACATATTTCTAGACTTCAAAATAACATATTGTTCTTAGGCAGTTGATACATATTGCTAGACTTCAAAATAACATTACATTCATCCTCCTATAGCATCCTACTAGTGAGTTCATCATAGTCTCCATTTCAACGGTTCATCCTACCCTACCATGTCATTTGATTTAAGTTTAAAACAAGTTACAACAACCAGCATTCATTCATGTGTTTCTTCATCTTCTCCATCTTCAAACTGCTCTTCAGATTGCCCCTGAAATTAAACATATATAAATCATTACCAAGCAAATCTTTAACATCGTGCAGTACTATAATGGCCAATCTGGCATAACAAGTTAATACCAAATTGAATTGCATTGACTCAATCAAATCTAATAAAACTAATCCCAGAATAGTTAATATAAAACTTTTCCAAATCCCAGAGCATATTTACATATACATATATAGTATATAAGAGCATATTTACATATACATATATAGTATACAGAAACATATATACCATACAGAAACATATATATACAGACAAGACAAGAACCACATATATAGCATATACAAACATATATAACATATACAAACATATACAGTTGTACATATATAGTATACGTTAAAGCCAAATTCTTAATAGTCATTGAAAACTAACCTCGTTCCTAAGACAAGAAAAGAACCACAATAAAGTAACCAATTGAACCTCCAATTGAACCTGCAACTGTAAACATTTTGTACAAATAAAACCAAAAATTAGTTAAAAAGTAATTTACAAGTTCATATACAACATACACATTGCCAATAATACACATTAAAGTATACAGAAACACATAAAAAAAAGACATTAAAGTATCAGCTTCAATCTTTTCCTGTTTTTCTCCATTATAATTCAAGTTTTTCTCTCTTATTCATTCCTTTTAGCATCATTTTGTAAAAAATCCTTTTTGTATACATTTTGTCGTATTAATATAGTCTATAAAAAATCCATGTATACACACACACACACACACACACACACACACACACATATATATATATATATATATATATATAGTATATATATCCCTCTTTTGAATAATATGTTCATGCACTATGACCATATTCTTTTACACCTATTTTTGATATTTGTTCTTTTCTAATTTTTTTTGGGTTACAATCTTTGTTAGGTTCTATCATATATAATTTCTTCGATCTTTTTTGGATCAATCTTATTTATCAAGCTTAAACATTGAATCACTAAGATCCAATTCAATATTTTTTTTTTATCCTTGAGGTAATTGCCCTCAAACATTGATTTCGGTTATTTTGGTTATTTTCATTTAAGTTATCATTTTTTTCTTTTGGGGACATTTTTATTCTGCTTGCCTTACAGTAGCAACACTAACTTCACTAAAACAACCATCCATGTGTAAGTCCCTTTCTTCTTCAGTGTCATTAAAATGGACATTGTTAATATCTTCTAACTAGTGATTAACACAACCTCATTCATATGCCTTGTTCCAAATTAAGTGTTGTTTATGCTAATAAAACTTATGTGAGAGCATCGCAAATATCATTCTAGACATATATCTCAGACTATCAGCAAAACCTATAAAACTACATTTGTGTCATAAACCACAAACCACAAGCCACAAACTAAATAAAATTTTATTCACGAACCAAAAAACTAAACAAAAAAACTTAAGAAACCATAAAATTCATTTGATGAACCAAAACAACATGTAACACAAACTGTAATAAGAGAATAAACCAAAAATTAGTTAAAAAAATTGGGCATAAACCTTAAACTATGTTCAGACTATCAGTAAAACCCATAAAACCACATTTGTGCCATAAACCACAAACCACAAGTCACAAACTAAACAAAATTTTATTCACGAACCAGAAAACTAAACAACACGAGTTAAGAAACCATAAAATTCATTTGATGAACCAGAACAACATATAACACAAACTGTAATAAGAGAATAACACCAATTTATTAAAAAACAGTGGACAAAAATAGTTGTCCTAAGGTGGACAACTCACCTTAGGACCAAAATTTCACCACACGCATAAACCAATCGCACAAACCAATTGCAGAATCTTCAAAACTATAGTAAATGTAGACAAAAAAATGGAAACGTGTTAGCAAAAAACACAATGAACATACGAAAATGAAACAAACCCTAATTTGAGGCAAATACGACATCTACATGTACCTGCATTTGAGTTGTGTGCACGATTGCTCAGAGAGAATACTGATTATAGGAAGGATTTTGGGATTTTGCGGGACTTAGGGACTTCGGGTCAAAATCGCACAATGCGATTTAGGGAGAAATTGATCGGAGACTGAGTGATTTAGGGAGAAAAAGTGATTCTATTTTGGATTTTCAACGGGTTCTGGGGATTTTGGAAGACTCATTTCGATTTACGAAGGAGAGTAGGGTTTCAAGAGGTTTTGGGTTTAGGGTATCGATTTTGAGCGGGATTAAGCAAGGGGGGAGCGTGATTTGGGTACTGAATTCGATTTTTAGCGGCTAGAATTTGGTTTTCACTTATGGATTCAGGGATTTCGAGCGCGGGTTAATGAAAACGAAGAAGAGGGTTTCACGCTTTATGAAATTGAGCACGATATGAGCCAAATCTAACTTAACTTAGTTTAATAATCTGAATAGACACTTTAAACCACGCTCAAATATTTGTGGTCTAAAATGACCACATTCACATACCCGTGGTCTATAATTCCCACATCGTGGTCTAAACTGATTTTAACGTGTACGCGATTTTATGCGTGTTGCCTAAAATAAATAGGCAACACTTTCTACACGACTCGTGGTCATTTTCGAAACAAAACCTTCTTTTTATACAACGCGTAAATATTATTGTTTATTCCTATTTCAGGCAACGCTATTGTGGTCGTTGTAAATTTTTTGTTGCCTAAAGCCAAAAATGGTATAGTGATAGTACATGTCAACCAACTACTCTTGAATTCCCTCAATTTGGCCATCCTAGTGTTGAAACCTTGCAGTGCAGAATTCAAAATGATCTCTATGATCATGTGTCATGGTATCACTACAAGAAAAAAGAGCTATTTAGATACCAATTTTTAGCTACCAAATAAAATGGTTGCTAATTATGAGCAAAATAACCACCAAATTAGGTTTTGATTGCTAAATAACTACAAAATAAAAGTAATGATTGAATTTAATGACCAATTAAGTCAAGATAATTGGAATCTAACGTTAGCTACCAAGGTTTTAAACTAATTTAGAATCTAATGATATAAGCAACTAAAACCTTGGTAGCTAACGTTAGATATCAATTATCTTGACTTAATTGGTCACTAAATTCAATCATTACTTTGTAGTTATTTAGCAACTAAAATCTAATTTGATGATTATTTTGGTCACAATTAGCAACCACTTTATTTTTTTAACTAAAATATTTGTCTAAATAGTTTTTTTTCTTGTAGTATATTAGCCTACCAATTAGCATCTCTTCAAACCTTGACAAGGGTTCACCCTTGTCCACTAGAGCCACATAAGGCATCATTGCATAATTTTCAGTAGCAACAATAGTTCCTCTAGGTTTAGCTCCATCACCTTGTTGTCCAACATCAACATCATTTCCTTTTTTTTCTACCTTCTTCCTCGACTCTATAGATCCAATACTCATCATTAACCTTCTTTAGCCCAATCTTGTGCATGTAGCACAAGTAATCTCATTGTGAGGCTTTACCATCTCTATTAACACATCTTTCAAATCCACTTTGAAATGCTCCATAAATTTAGAAACCAGAACCACATATGGGATTCTGTAGTCAGCAAGCTTCCTTGTTTTGCTCATGTGCTCCTTGATGACATTGATCCAGTTGATCTTGTATCTATACATGATGCAATACATCAGGATGAGATCCTCTTTCATTTAGCATAGCATGATTATTGTTAAAATAAAGGAGAAAATAATTATGAATTAATCTTCCTTGTGTGAAATACACACATAAGGACTATTTATTTATAGATAAAAATAGTAACAGACTAATAGAAAATATGGGCTAAGCCCATTATATTCAACACTCCCTCTCAAGCTGGCGCATATAAATCATATAAACCAAGCTTATTACAAATATAATCAATTATAGGTCCCCCCAACGATTTAGTAAAAATATCAGCTAACTGATCATTTGAATTAACAAATTTAGTCTTGATGTCTCCAAATATAATTTTCTCTCAAATGAAATGACTTTCAATCTCAATATGTTTAGTCCTTTCATGAAAGACAGGATTTGAGATAATATGAAGAGCAGCATAATTATCATATATAAGTGTCATTTGAGTGGCCTCTCCAAATTATAATTCTTTAAGAAAGCCAAATAAGCTCACTAGTAGCTGAGGCCATAGCTCTATATTTTTCTTTAGCACAACATGTTGTTTTTTGCTTTTCCAAGAAATCAAATTATCACCAATAAGAACACAATATCCAGAAGTAGATCTTCTATCAGACGGAGATCCTACCCAATCAGCATCTGAATAACATACAACTTTACTATGGTTACTATGACCATATAGTAAGCCTTTTTCAGGAGAATCTTTAATATGCTTCAATATACGAATGACTGCATTCCAATGATCAACACACGGAGAATTAAGAAATTGACTCACCACACTAACTGCAAATAAAATATTAGGACGAGTAATAATAAGATAATTCAATTTTCTAACTAATCTTCTATATTTCTCTGGATCTCAAACAGGCTCTTCCTAATTAGGTAGAAGTTTGGCATTAGGATCCATGGATGTTTCAACAGATTTTGAATTTATTAATCTAGTTTCCTCCAAAATGTACAATGCATACATTCTTTAAAAGATAACAATACCATTATTAGATTGTGCTACCTCAATCCCCAAGAAATATCTGAATTTGTCAAGATCTTTGGTCTGAAAGTGGTGATAAATATGTTGTTTTATCTGAGAGATACCATGGTTATCATTACCTGTAAGAACAATGTCATCAACATATACCACTAGATAGATAGACCCAACTTTTGAGTGACGATAAAAAACTGAATGATCTGCCTCACTGCGAATCATACCAAATCGTTAAACAACACTCCTGAATTTTCCAAACCAAGCCCTAGGAAACTACTTAAGGCCATATAAAGATTTGGGGAGATGACATACCAATCCAGAAGACTCCCCCTGAGCAACAAAACTTGGAGGTTGCTCCATATAAATTTCTTCCTCCAAATCCCCATTAAGAAAAGCATTTTTAACATCCAATTGATAAAGAGGCCATCTTTGAAGAGCTTCCACAGCTATAAATAAGCGAACAGAAGCCATCTTTTCCACTAAAGAAAAAGTATCACTATAGTCTAAATCAAAAATTTGTGTATAATCTTTAGCCACAAGACAAGCTTTGAGAGTATCAATAAAAACTTTGATAGCAAAAACCCACCTGCAATCAACAACAGATTTCCCAGAAAGTAAAGGAACGAGTTCCCAAGTTCCACTTTTCTGAAGAGCACTTATTTCATCAAGCATTGCTTGACGCCAACCGGGATGGGCTAAGGCATCACCTACACTTTTTGGAATGGACACAGAAGAAATAGACGAAAGGCAAGTATAAAAAGATTGATATAGTCTATGATAACTTGATGTAGTATAATGTAGAGAGGAATTACGAGTAGAACGTATACCTTTATGAATGGCAATGGGAAGATCAGGTTCAACTGTCAGAACCAGAGGGGCGGAAGAGCTGGAACAAGAAGAGAGTCATCGAATGGACCATGAGAAGTCTGATGATGATTGTAAACCTGAAGAGGTGGTGAATGAGAGGAATCTTTAAGTATACTAGACACAATCGGAGTATCAAAGACAATTGGAATATGTACTTGATTAGATGGAGACACAGATGGAGAAGATATAGACTTCAAATAAAAAGAAGACTCAATAAATGTGACATCTACAAAAATCAAGTAACGGTTAAGAGAGGGTGAGAAACATTTATATCCTTTTTAAGATCTAGTAAATCCTAAAAAAGACACATTTGTGTGACCAAGCAGATAATTTATCAAGACCAGGACCAAAATTATGAATAAAGCAACTAGACCCAAAAACTTTAAGATGTAAGAGATGAAGATGTTCATGAGGAAATAAAATAGAATGAGTAATTTTATTATTTAAATCTGAGGATGGCATATATTAATTAAATAACATGCAATAAGAACAACATCACCCCAAAACATTTGAGGAACCCCACATTGAATTAAAAGCGTACGAGTAGTTTCAATAAGATGTCTATTCTTGCGCTCAGCCACCCCATTTTTTTGAAGTGTATAAGCACATGAAGTTTGGTGAAGAATGCCATGAAATTTCATAAAAGTATTAAAAGAATGAGAAAGATACTCCCGAGCATTATCACTACGTAAGATTCGAATTGAAACTCCAAATTGATTTTTAATTTCATTAAAAAAAGATTGAAATATAGAAAATAACTTAGAATGATTTTTTATTAAAAATAACCGAGTACATCTTGAAAAATCATCAATTAAAAGTAACAAAATATTGAAATCCTAAATTAGACTTAACACGACTTGGTCCCCAAATGTCTAAATGAACTAAGGCAAACGGAGACGAAGCACGTTGTGATACACTCCTAGGAAAAGAATTACGACTTTGTTTTCCTAAATGACACGACTCACAAGACAAATTGGATAACTTGGACAGACTTGGAACAAGCTGCTGCATCTTCACAAAACTAGGATGACCGAACTGAGCATCAAGAAGAGATGGAGAATTCATGACTGTGCCAACATGTGCAGATGTTCGTAGGTGATAAAGACCATGAGACTCACATCTTGTTCCAATCATCCGTCCCGAATTCCAGTCTTGTAAACAAACAGAACCTTTGGTAAAAGAAATGACACATTCAAGGGAACGAGTGAGACGACTTATAGATAATAAGTTAAAGGGAGACTCAGGGACATAAAGAACATTATCAATAAATAACGAAGGAAGGAGATTAATAGTACCAACACCATGGGATGAGACTCTAGAGTCATTAGTCATGGTATTGCAAGGTAAATAACCAAATGTAGATATGGAAGAGAAAAAAGTTTTATTACCAGTAATGTGATCTATGGCACCTGAGTCTAGAACCCAAGGACCAAGAGAATTGGAGTGAGTGATGCCAGCAAAAGATGTACTTATATATGTTGTATGTGCAACAGAAGCAGTGGAACCAAAGTTTTGATGATCCTCATACCATCTAAGAAATTCATTGAAAATAGCAGGGTGGCCTGATGTATCAAATGGAATAAGATCCACAGTATAAGGTTGCACAAGAGAAGTAGTTTGGGCAATTATAATATAAATAAATTTAAGTTGTTATTTATTCTAATTGAAAATATAAAACAATATTAATCTTAATAATTAATAAATATAATATTTTATTCATAGTTTCGGTAAATAAATATTACGAGATTAATAATTTTAACAAGTTTATTACATTATATAAAATTTTCATATTTAATTATTGTAAATAATATTAGTTATAATATTAATTTTGTAAATAAGTATATTAAATCTTAAAATAATCATAATATACCTATATCTAATTAAAATAATGTATACATTTTCTAAAATAAATATTTTTAAAATAAATAAATTTTTATAATAGATTTTTCTATAAGAAAAATTTTCATACCATTATATTAGTATTTAATGAGGAGAAGACATTATAAGAAAACACTAGACAGCTTATATTAATGAAGAGAAAGAATTGCAATACTTGCTCATTCATACTTTTCATTTCATTTAGTCTTTGAGTAAACAAATCTCTACTTTACTTAATATATTATTAATTATAATTAGAATTCATAAATATTTTGAATAAATACATATAATTTCAAATATGTTTTCATAAATTTTATTGTTGGCCACCTCAGGTTTTCTGTGTTTGGTCTTACTTACACTTCTAAAACAATTATAATAATTATTTTATAGAAAAACAAATAAAAAGCAAGAACAGGTAAAAAAAGACAAATATATTCAATGTCCAATTAGGACGTGGTATTTTGTTAAGTTTGAAAACTAGAGGTGGTTTTCAAAACATTCCAAAATTAAATGTTGTATTTTTATCGTTACTTTAATAAATTTTATAATCACTTTAATAGATTTCTAAAAAAAGAGTTGACATTGAAAAAATCTTTAAAATAAATTAGTTTATTATTTATGAAAATATATCTTCTTAAATATGTTCTCATAATTTTTAATTTTGACCACCTAGGATGGAATTTTGGCCTTTTCTAGACTTCTAAAATAAGTATAATGATTGTTCTCTTTTAAAAAAATCCAAAACAAGATGTGGTAGTATTGAGAAACAATCTAACAAGCCAAATTATATATTAAAATTTTCAAAACGGAATATTATATTTTTTTCAAGTTTGAAACAAGACGTAGTTTTCAAAATATTCCAAAAATGAATGTGGTGATTTTATCATCATTCAATAAATTTCTAAAACAAGATATGTTATGGAAAATAAATCTAAAACAAGTCAAATTGTATCCTGAATTTCAAATAGAATGTGGTATTTTTATGAAATTGGAAAACAAGATGTAGTTTTCAAAAAATTGAATGTGATATTTTTATCATTACTTCAATAAATATTATCACCACTTTAATAAATATACAAAACAATGTGGTATTGGAAAGTATCTAAAACAAGTCAATTTATTTAAAAATAAAATGTAGTATGATATACCAAGTTACAATGGAATCATGGTGTTTGAGTTGTTACGCTCTTAATTAGAAAGAGTTGTGTCTTGACTAACGGGTATAGCTTTTAGCCTAATGGTAAGCACTCATCCAACAACTAGAATTAGAGTGAAGATGATGAGTTTGATTCCCAGTGAGACACTAGGTGGTTCGAGTCACAATCGAAGAGTTCAAGTTCGATTACTAGTGCGATAATTGCTGAGAAGTTGTCCCGTGACAGAAATCAGGTGGGAAGCTTGGATTGTTAGGTTAAAAAAGAATTGGTAATAATAAAGGCTCAATCCAACATGGTATTTTTTTAAAGTTGGAAACAAGATGTGGTTTTCAAAGTATTACTTAATTCTGTGTGCTGAATTCTAAATGTGGTAGTTTTTAAAGTTTGAAAACAAGATGTGGTATTCAAAAAAATTCTATCAAAAAGGAAATGACATGTAACTCGAAACTCAAATTGAATGGATCCTATATATATCACTAACTTGTCTTGCTTGTTACTATATCCTATCCTTTCTCTTCTACTTCCTAGATATGGCAAATCTGCATAAGAATTTCTCAAAACAAATTATAATAGTTGTTGTTTTGGCATTATTCACTAATAATGCCCTATCAATTGCAACTCATATGACAAAAGAGAGTTTGGTTGTTCCAGATGCAATTTACTATTACTCTTTCAAACAAAATAAAATTGCTCCAATTCTAAGAAGGATTTCAGAAACTCTCAATTTTGTGAAACCTGGTAGTGCTTATCAGATAACAAGATTAAGCCGTGGAGGTCCAGATCCAAGACAGCCTCCCAGTTTCGTGAAACCTGGTGGTGCTTATCAGATAACAAGATTGAGTCCTGGAGGTCCAGATCCAAGACAGCCTCCCAGTTTCGTGAAAGTTGGTGGTGCTTATCAGATAACAAGATTGAGTCCTGGAGGTCCAGATCCAAGACAGCCTCCCAGTTTCGTGAAATCTGGTGGTGCTTATCACATAACAAGATTGGTTCCTGGAGGTCCAAATCAAGAACAGCCTCCCAATTTCGTGAAACCTAGTGATGTTTATCATATAACAAGAACTGAAGGTACAAATCCAAGCCACCACGGCTTCACCAAGGAATGAAGCTAATGATATTGTAAGAGGGAGTATGAGGTGAAGATCCAATCCACCACACTTCAACAAAATTCAATAATAGTAATAAGAGAAAACTTTGACAATTCACATTAAATTCATGTACTCTTGTTGTCAACTTTACATGCTCCTTCAAAATAAATAGTGGTTGTGATAAATTTAAAACATATCTATGATAATTTTATTTTAACCAATGAAAGAAAAAAGTTTTAAACAAAAATAGTTTGCTGATGGAATTTTGAAATTTGGCCTTTCAAATTGAGAGAGATAAAAAGACAGTTTGCTCTTTGAAAGTATGTTAGTAAAGACTACTTACTCGTCATTTAGGAACATTTCAACGCTTTACTTAAGAAAGGGAAAAAAAGAAAATTAAGTTCGTTAAAATGAACGAAAAGTAAAGAATATTTTATTTATTTATTTAATATTATTATTTTAATTGTTTATTTTGTAATAATAAAGCAAAATATAAATATTAGTGAAATATTAATAACATAAAGTATGTTAAAAATAAAATTAAGTGATGACATTTCAATTATTTGTTCTTATTTGCACTTTAAGAATCATTAAAAGTTGCTTTCTAATACCAATGTTCATATTTTGTTTTTTTTTTAAGAGTAACTTGTAATTTAAAAGTATTTATTCTCATTTTTATACTATTCATTTTTTCTGTTTCTGTTTTTTTTAATTTGATTTTAAGAGTAAACATCTAATGTTGTGTTTGTTTCAACATATGTACTAATGCTGAATATAAAAATGCGAAAACGGAAGAATGAGAATTGTTTGTATAAGTAGATTTGTGTAGATGAAAGAGTGAGAAACATAGATGGTAGATGAGCTTTTACGTAATGTATCTGTCCTTTTCAAGACCATAGAATGATAATATATAAATGGTACATTTGAAACCTAAGAGGCATAATCAATATGCACATCCCTTCGTATTGGTGATGTGATTTTATTATTTAATACAATTAATTTTTATTCATATTATATTAATGATGCAAGTTTATTATTTAATACAATTAATGTTCATTCAGATTATATTAATGATTCAATTTTATTATTTAATACAATTAATTTCATTTATAACAATTGAAAAACTCATAAAAATTTAAATTGTAAAATTAAATTGATGTAATAAATTATAAAATTAAATTGTTTATTACAACAATTTAAAGCTTCTAACGTCAAATTGTTTATGAAACTATTCCAATTTTTTTATTGAGGAAGATTCAAACACTTCATAGAAATCTTATGTCATCACAATTTATCAACTTTTGGTTTATGGATATATTATGGTATGTGTAATAAGAAGGTTAAGAAATTTAACTTGCAACTTTTAACATATCAATGAACTAACAAAGTTTTTACATAAATTGAGTTACAATATTTTGCATGAACCATTTTACTTTATTATTTTAATTTAGTATTTTTTAATTGAATATGAAATTTAAAAAAAAATGAATCTAATTATTGTTAATAGAAAATGTCAACCGATTTTATTTTAAAATGATGAATATCTTTGAAAAGAAGGGAAGATAAATGAAAATAAATTTTATAATTTTTTTTCAAAAATTAAACAATGATATACATTAAATTATTTTTTACTTATTTTTCAGAACAAAAATATGTTTATGAAATTATTTCCTTGCAAAGGTTACGTTTTTCCTTTTGTAAAAAAAAAAATTGTTGGTTGAGATTTTTAATTGTTTTAATAAATATTTTAAATTAAAAACATTATTTATCAAGTAAGTTTGAGACTTAATTTTAATTATTGAATATATTCAAAATTTAATATAGTACTAATAATTTACAAAATTATTATTTTGAACAAAATTTTAATAATCAAGCACATCTAGAATTTAATATGATAATTAATACTTTTTTTCAAAATTTAACGTGTATGAAAATTTTAATTGTCATAAGTTTAAAACTTAAAATGATAATAAAAAAAATTTATTATCAAAAAGTTCAAAATTCAACATGATAATTAATAATTTTTAATATTACTATTTGAATAAAAAACCTATACTCAATAATTAGGATAAAATTAAGAACAAAAATACTAACAAATATATATTTAAAAATTCAAATCTCATCTATTAAAATATTTCACAGAATCAAGTGTAGTTCATAATATATATATATATATATAATACTATTAACACACGTCACAAAATACTTCACTTTATTTTTAAAGACACATAAGTTGAATTTCATTTATAGATTTACACTTCCTATTTATAGATTTTACATCATACATCATAGCATATATCATATATCGGTGTACTTCCATTTCAAACCCAACATCACTAACATGAAATTCATATCATCTATTACACTATAGAGTAATCAATAACACATTATATTAATTAAAATTTTAAACTTTAAGATGGAAAAAATATATTTTAACCCAGAAATCATATAAAATATAAAAATTTGGAATTTCGAAATAAGAATTTTCATCAAACGAGCATTTAGGTCACCCAATGAACATTTCGTTTGAGGTCTCAACTAAGAAAACTTGTTTAATGACCAAAACTCTCAGATTTTTATTAAAAAGAATTTTGCCCAATGAGAGTTTGGTTTGCCCACTGATCGATCTTCTAGGAACTTTTATTTAATAGCTTGACTAGTAACTGAAGATCTCAAATTTTTACTAAAAAGAATTTCACTTAGCAAGCACATGACTCACCTAATGAATTTGCATAATGTAAAAAAATTTACATATAACACAAGAATCCTACTTAGTTCAAGATGAATTTTAGCTTCATGTCTTCTATAAAATTTTAATAGATTATCTCAACTATCTATAACTTGTACCAATTTATCATAAATGTAGCATTCTAACAATCATAGTGATACATGCATGCTCACTACAAACACATTCAAAAACAAAATAGGATTTTCCTTGCATTTCAACCAATCCATAAATTTCATGTAAATTTATTTAAAATCATAATCAATTAAAACAAATTAAAGGTAAACATTATTTAAATCATTATCAATGAAGACAAACTTCAAATAAACTTCTTTAATTCCAAAAATCAACCAATGTATCTATCCTTGCAAGAATTTCAAAATAGTATGATCACATCACCTTCACATTCATATATCTAACCTAGGGTACTAATTAAAATTAAAATAACTTTCCTTACCTGTTTAAGTTACCAAACACAAGAACAAAAGCTTGAACTTCATAAAATTCAAAGAAAAGCTAAACTTGTACATAGATAGTCTCGATTAAGAATTTGAATATACCTATACAATATTGGACTAATAAAGACTCATTCTAAATTTAGAAACCCCACGTGCAAACACCTTCCTCCCTTAACATGCTAAAGTTTTCAAAATTGACTTAAAAGAACAAAAAAGAAAATGAGATATGTTCTTGTAGAGCCTTGAGGCCGGGAACAATATTTGTTCTTGCGGAGCCTTGAGTTGAGAACAACACTTCAAGGTATCAACTGGTCGACTCATTCGTCAATCCTTAGTCTCTAGTGTTTGGAACAATGGGGGAGATACCTATAGAAGGCACTCCGATGCTCAAGTTAGTGTTCGACTATCATAGGTTTATAGTATGAATTGGAGTTGACTAGAACGTACATTTTGCTCTACTAACTGTTCACTATTTATAGTACCATATGTGATGATTGTCTGTTTGCTTTTTGTCAGGAGGAAGGTGTATAGTCCTTCCTACCAGAGGTATAATTGTTTGTTGTTTTGCACTCCGTGTCAGGAGGAGGTGTAAGGTTTACTCAGTCTTACTTTTGTCAGATGGGGCGCGCCGTTCATTGGAATTTGTTCCTGTGTCAGAGGTCGGGTGTTTGTTCTCAATACAAGGGAGGTGAAGAGACTGTTTATTGGATGTTGTCGAACACTTGTCAGCCTATGTGTTATCTGAAGTTATCGACTATGAATGTGGTTGACAACTTGTCAACTTTACTTGTTGTTGATCATCATGTTATTGAATGACCGTATAGTACACTAGTTTCTCAAGTTAGAGTAGTTGTAAGACTACAAAGAGCTTCACATGACATGAGAGATTGTTAGCCGCTATGTCTTTAGCCATACAGTACAAGATGAATCTTACTCTAATAAAAATTCTCATAAAATAACTTTGTTCTTCACCAAAAATGTTATAAGACTAATTATTTGTTAAAAAAATTAAATAATAATAATAATAATAAAAGAGAAAAAAAAAGAGTTACATAAAAGTGATGATTTTTTTATATTTTATATAAAATAATAACTAACTTTCTTTTTTATTTATAAATTTTTCACTTTTGATATTAAAATATTCGTGTCCAATTTCGATGTCATTTTTATTATTAAATAATTTATCGATTCTTTGCACCATAAATTTTGATTAATAATTAAAATACATTTTCTATCTTATTTTATATAAAATATTCTAAAATGACTTTAACGAATTAGGATTTAAGGTTTATATCTAAATTCAACGCATTTTAAATATCACTAAACTTGGTTTAGTAGAACAATAAAACTAAAACGATATTTATTTCTCTATGTAGGCTTTTAACTTTTTACAATTTTTTTATTACTTCTATTGTTCATAGTTAGGAACTTTAAATAGCTTTGCAACTCACAGGTTTATATCTAATTGTGAAGATAGAAAAACTTTATTATATTTAGTATTTTATATTTGAAATCTTAAAAACACAGTTGAGTCCCAGAATGTGCTATAGCAAAATTTATTTTTTGATTAAAAAACTTATGAAAATTATACATTTTCTATTAAAAACATGGATACTATTTTTTATTTATTTATATTAAAATAGTTTAGATAAAATACAAAGTATTTTTTATTTTAAGATTAAGAAGGCTTTTAATATTTGTTAAATAAATTAAAGTTTAAATTTAATATTATAGTTATTTAGTATATTTATTTAATAATTTATTATAAGTTTTTAAATTCATTTTGATGTATTATTCCTCGTTGGATTTTATATAAATTCTGGTTTACAATTATCTAAATGAAAAGTTAAATAATAAAAAAACCAACAAAATTTAACGTGAGCACGGTTTCACACTAGTTTTCAACTCGAAATATAAGCACAAATAAAATTAAGTTCTTTTTATAAAATAAATTGGTTTTTAATTATATTTTTTGACAAAATAAAATTACAGTTGTTTTGCATATATAATTAAACACCTATACGCCTAGTAGACCTTTTGATTACTATCCTCAGTAAACTTTTCTTTTCACAATTCTATCTTTTCACTTTGTTCAGTGTGCAATGCTATAATCATATTTCTGATAACATCTGATTTTTTTAATACAATAACACTAAATACACGCATATATTCATTAGATTCTAAGCAAACATTTCTTTATAATTAATCTACATAATTTTGTTTAAACATATGATGAAAGATTAGAATTATTCTAAAAGGTAATTTACACCTTAATGGACATGTTAAATCTATCTATACTTAGAGAGAAAAAGGATAAGAAAAAGATAAAAGATATAACAATATATTTTTACAGTAACTTTGAGTAAATCCTTGGTACAATATAACCGATAAAATATAATAAAAAAATAAAATTGATAAATATTTATAAAGTACATAGAAGCAAAATCGCAGTAAAAGGAATCAGAGATAAAAAAATAAATAGAAATAGGAGGATTAAAGAAATAAATACAGAAATGTCAAATCAAAAGCAGGGTTCAGTGTGAATAGTAGAGTGATTCGTATAATTTTAAATCAGCACTAGAAAAACAAACACAGAAGAAATAGAAAATTTGGAAAATAAAGTTAAATGGCAAACTCAATAAAAACACAAATAATATGTCAAATCAGAGCAAGAGAACAGTAATCATGTTCCTTCAATGTACCACCTCTGCATAATTTGTTCGTAAAACATAAATTAAGAAAAAACTAAAAAATAATTAATACTGATAAAACAGCAGGTTGAAATATCGGAATACTGATAATGAAGGTAAAAGATGTCTTCCTCACACTATCGACTTAGCAGGACACTGCATTTTTTGTGTTGTTCCTCCAAGTGCTACACGGATTAGCTGCAGAAGGGATTCTTGGCACTGCAGAGCTTGTGTTATTGGTTCGTTCTCCTTTTTTATTGCTATCCATTGTGCCTACTATGCTCGACCTGTGACTCAAAGCTCTAAGCTTTTCTGTAACAGTAATTTTATTCTATTGCAAATTAAATATAAACTTGTTAGGAGAACGATAGATATAAACTTGCTAGTTATCACTCTAGATTTTAAGCTTTTATTTCTTTTAGATTTTTTAGTTCTATTTGTGTACATGAAGCTTCAGTTAGCAGTGGGAATGTTAGTATCCCTCAAGTCCCACATCCTATAAATATATACAATTCAACAAGTTTATATACGTCAAAACGAACGCAAGGCTTGTCCCTTTGGGGACATCCGATAAAATTGGAACGATACAGAGAAGATTAGCATGGCCCCTGCGCAAGGATGACACGCACAAATCGAGAAATGGTCCAAATTTTTTTTTCTCATGTTGTGTTCCTTGTAATGAAGGCTCAGGTTAGTTTCTTCCAAGTTCTGTGTAATTTTGAATTTTCAATCACAATCTCACTATCTAGCCTTGAAGTTTGTTTAATTACATACCTCTTGGTATGTTGGAAGAAGCAAACAATGTATGTAGTTCGAAACCCGACTAGATATTTTCATTCTTCTTTTTATAAGAGAAACCCGACTTGCTACCACAAACATTCAGATAGTAAGCAAAAAGAAACTAGGTAGACAGTCCCACATCGAAAGGGTTCCGAAAAGAGAATGGGTTTATAAAGTGTCACCAAATGCACTTGGTCACGACCTGACTTGAACAGGGTCTGTTCTATAGGCTTGTACCTCTGTATCCTTGAGTTCTAAGGAGACAGGAACTGAAGTCTGGTGGATGAACTCTGACTCTGATCAGAGCGTGATTAACGGTTGGATGGGTCTATCTCTGGATTTGGCACATCTCTGGCTGTAGAGGATCGTTCCCAGTCATCTTGTTCTGGATGGTCACAGGGTTGTCTGACAGACTCCTTTAAACTTTTTTATTTAACAACCATTCCACCTTTTTTATCGTTAGTTAATTAAATTATTGTGCTCGTGGTTGTCACTACCGTAAGCAATTCATCAACTAACAAAAGAATGTATTCTTCCTTCTTCTCTACAAAAGTTTCATTTCTATGGAAAACTGGAATGATTGATAAAGGAGTAATAAGAAGTTATGATAATATTTTTTTTCGGAAGATGTAAAAGATGGCAAAGATCTGTATAGAGTGTGTTTGTTGTAAGTTTTATTCTTTTAAATTTGTATTTAGTATTTTAAAAAGTTTATTAGATTGAAAATAAAGTATAATGGGATATATAATAATTTATTTACTAGATTCATATCTAATTTTTAGCTGAAATATTAAACGGTTTGTTACATTTAGCACATGTTATAAATTGTATCCTTTAAAATTAATACATGATTAAAAAAAAACCCTATGTAATAATAGTACATCTAGAACGTGGTATAAGCTAAATTAAGTTTGTGAAGAGTTATGCTAAGTCATTAAACCTACTCTAAATTGAAGGTTTGTGTTATAAAATTCTACAGTTTTATTTTATAAAACCTATTCTAAATTGAAGGGTTGTGTACTAATTTTTTCGTAAACATGTTTTATATTTTCTAGTTTAAAATTTATATATATTTTGAAGTTGGAAATTATGTTGCCATATGCTATTTGAGAGGTGACAATATTCATATATTTTGTGGAGTATTACAATTTTAAAGATCGTGACTAACCAAAATGAAAAAAAGAAAAAAAAAAATATTAGATGAGAATGCATGATTCTGTATTATCGTTATTATATCAACAAATTATGGAATACAATTTATAATTAGTTGTAAGAAGAGAAAAAACATGCATTTGAATTTTTTGATCTTCAAACTTTCTTTCTCTTATTTCTCCTAATAAATTGTTTCCTATTTTGAATATCATAATTCTGATATCCAGAATAAAATCTGAAACATAATTAAGTTCTTTATCCTTTATTTTCCTAGAAAATTTAAAGACAAATTATATACTTCTGAGTTATGATGATGTCTTGACAAATTTCATGCCCCCAAAAATCCAATTCTAGTTAGAGCTAATTTTATTTTCTTTCCGATGTTACAATACCATTTTGTTTTATAAAAATTTTAAATGGTTTGAAATGTTTAATATATTTTTCTACTGAGTTAGAAAATATTAATATATCGTCTAAATAAATTACAATAAATTTGTATACAAATTTAAAATATTACTCTTTATATTTTGAAATTTAGAGCGAACATTTTTCAATCTAATAACATGACATCTCAGTCATAATATCCGAACGATACTAATATAATTGTCTTCTTCTTTTTAATTTAAATTAATAATATCCAGATTTCATGTAAAATTTGAAAAACATTAAAACTTAATATAATTTATTTATTAAATCTAGATTGTTTGGTAATGCATATAAGGTCCATTTAAGGTTTTAAATTTATTATCATTATGAGTTTTCCTCTTTCTATTTCTCACACATTTTGAACATAAAATGTTGCAGAACTCCAAAGAACATTTACTTAGTCTATTTAATTTTCTTTCTAAAAATTTGTTATTTTCTTTGTTACAATATTCTGACATTTCTTTATTCATTTGTACCTTTTTTTTATTTGGTATTTATTTTCATGAAAATCTTGTTCATAGGATAAACTAAAGTAGGGAGTATTTCTGAGTAAACTTCTATTATAAATTACTGTTCAAATTCTGGAATTTTTTTATTATTTTCTTTTTTTTTTGTGAAAATCTTATTCTATTTTTTTTTTGTACATAACTTGTTGTTTTAATAAATTTACTGACTTATCTTACTATTTCTAACACACACAAAAAATTAGTTTCTTCTAACTCCTACGCTTTTTATTTCTTTTAGTTTTACAAGTTTTATAAATTCAAATCAATTATTTTGAGTTTTCATTCCTATATTTCGGATAGTTCAGAGGGATAAAATTGAGTAAGAAAGAATTGTAAGATTATTTTATACTTGACTTTCTTTCTTGTTGCTGGTCTTGTTTAAGTATGTTATCAAAATCATATCTTCGAATTTATTATTTAGAGTGGCACTATATCCTTCATGGTTTACTTCATATTTTAATTTTCTTATAAGCGTTCATATATCTTAATTATCATTATCATTTCTAATCTTTATTTAATTTCTATTCTAATTATATTTATTTTATATGTATAAACTTTTTGTTACAATCTAATTAATAAAATGAACACCTAATTATTATATTATTATAAAAAAATAATATTTATAAAAAAATCGTAGTCAAGTCTTATTTTTATTTAAGTCACAATTTTTTTAAATTTCTGTCTTTTTTTTTTTCTGATTTCTCTTTAAACATTTACATTGTCTTTTATCAATTTCGCAAGTAGAGTCTATCGTTGACTCCTGACAGAGAACAAAAAAAATTATCTGATCAGAAGTAAGTTATTCTTCTATTCTTTTCTCTTATAACCAATTTTAGGTTTTCTGTTTTCTCTTGCCGTCGAAGCATGCATGTAGCCTATGAGTCTTCATATACACACTTGTGAGTTAAGTGTGTTAAAGTATTAATCTAATTATTCATCAAAGGTCCCTTGAGTGCAGTTTCAAATGTGTTAAAGTATTAATCTAATTATTTATCAAAGGTCCCTTTAGTGCAGTTTCAAGTTCCTGAAAATTTGTATATCTATTTTGATCCTCATCATACTTATTCTCGTATATTTTAAATTACAAAAATATCTTTATCATACTTATTCTCGTATATTTTAAATTACAAAAATATCTTTAATTTATTAGATAAGTTAAAACCAACTTAATTTGGTAACTTATTTATAAATTATACATTTAATTCTTTTTATTTTTTTCTATACTTATTTAACTTTTGCCCAATTTTTATTTAATATTTTAGTTTTATGTTTAAACTATTATAATTTTTTTATATTTAATATTGAAGAAAATAAGATACATACCATGAATATTTAAATATCATATTTTTTTCTATAATTTTTATATTCAATAAAAAATATTTAATTAATATTTAACATGTAGACCTTAGACATGTATGAGTTTACGTATTTACCAATAAAGATGAAAATAAGATAAAAATCGTATTTTTGAATGAGAAAGGGAATAATATAATTAAATCCACACCCATCCATATTCGTCATCATCAATAATGAGATGTATAGGTAAAAAAAGAAAAATATAAAATATAAAAAGAATAAATATATTTTTATAAGGATAAATTAAGTTACATCAATATTATACTACTAGTAATAACTTTATTATTAATATAATGTAAAACAACTGTTATCGTATTAATGATAATTCCATATTATTATAATTACTCATACTAAATTTTATTAAAATTTAACAACAATGATAAAATAATTTATGTTTTAATATATTTTAAAAATTATATATCACATCAATTTTAATCTATGTAAAAAATATTAAATAATTATACATTAATATGATTTTTTGTAATATAATCTATGTGAAAGAATTTTTTAATTTAATAAGTTAAAAAGACACAATTCAATAAAAATAATATTAAACAATGTTACCTGTTATAAAAATTATATAGGTGATCTTATTTTTCCTTTTATTATAATATAATGTTAAATTGAGTATATATATATATATATATATATATATATATATATATATATATATATATAAATTAATTTTTTTATGTTATATTTTTTATATGTTTTTTATGCTGTATGTTATATTAATTTACATTGAACTTCTAAGAATCCATTAATATGCTTCTTCATATGTTGTTCAATATACAATGCGAAAACAAAAAAACCACAATTTTATTTTCATGTCACTTGAACACAATTTTTAAACAATATAAAAAAATATTTGTATTTTGAATAATAGTATGTCACTTTACTAAAATTAAAAAAAAAATGAGATGTTGCAATAGTTATATTGTCTAATTTTAATTATATTGTTATTGCTTCTAAGATGTTAATTTACATTGAACTTAGAGACGAATTCATTCATACACCTAGGAGAGTTTTGATATTTTTTTAATTCAAACTTTTAATATAGATTAAGAAAACTTGAATGTGAGAACAATATTTAAGTATTATTTATTTTATGTGAAATATTGTATTCATTGTAAGAACTTTACTGCAAATATAATTAATTATATTTGTTTTTTATTTTTTTTAAACACATACTACATTTTTTTATAATCGTTTATATTTTTTCCGACAAAAAATTGAATATCATTGATTTTAATTATCTTTTATTTTTAATTTATTATTGTAATTTTAAAGGCTATAAGTGATTGTCATTGCAATCGAGAGACTTTACTGGTCTTCCTTTTATATTGATTTAATTATAAATTAATTTGAAAAATATTCTTTTAAAAATTTGATAATTAAAATTTATTTATTAATTTTGCTTGAGACAAATAAATCGACACACGTAAGGAATTAGTATCTTGAATTTAAGACGTACCAAGAAATATTGTCTAGTCCATCAGAGCAAATCAATACGACATTCTTCATATTTTAACATTTAAAAAGTTTATTTTTTCATTATTAGATACCGTAGATAATTTAAAGTAACATGAATTTATTTTAATTTAGTATATTTTAGTGAAATGATTAATAATAGTTAATATATTACTAATCTTAACTACAAGTTTATGAATTATGAATTATATTAACAAGTCAATAGTTCCTTAAAAGATATATTTAGTTTATTAACTATGAAAATATGTTTTTAAATATGTGATAATTTTCAGTTTTACACTTCTCGTATGGAAACATGGTTTTTCCCTGGTCGGACTGCTAAAACAATTCTAATGATTGCTGAATTTGCATTTCTTAACTTACTTCAACACCCTTTTTTTAAAGGTTTAACTGAATTTTAACTCTTCTACACATTAAGTATTTTTGATTAAATTTCAATTAAAAAAATTATATTTTTTAGTAAGCTTTACCATTTAATTTTACTAGCAATTGAGATAGCATGATTGTGCTGCATCGAATACTTACGTGTTTTTACATGAAAATAAATATTATAATCAAATTTTAAATCTTTCATAAATTTTTATATTTGTAATTAATTTTTTATTAAAAAATTTCAATATATTGAGTATACAAAATTTTATATTTTTTAATTATCTATTTATATTGAATAACCATTTTGATTTTAAAGTCTCTGATCCCATACAACTAAAAGAAAAAGAATTATTTTTATGAAAAAGTTAATGATGAGACATAAAAGGTTCTACAACTTTATTTTTTAAATAAATAGTTATATTTTGACAATCACACGTGGTACACACTCACTTTATAACTTTAAGTGACGCTGATGTGGTCAAGATAAATGACGTGTAAAAAAACATTTCAGCATATTGAGAGTCATTTTTAGGATTTACATATTTGGGATTTTATCTAGAAAGCTGCCCAACATATTCCATCAAGGGTTGAGAAGCAGTGACTTAAAATCTTAGATCTCTTGAATCTCGCCACTGCTGTCGCCGCCGCTGCAGTCGTATCTGCTACTGTTACCACTGTCAAAACCCTAAAATTTCGCCAAAAATGTTGCACAAACAGCAACCACCGTCACTCGCCACCGTCAATTCTCTCACCACCGTCGCTCACTACCACAATCATTGTCACACGAAATCTCCCTTATGTAAATGGGTGCACTGGACTCCTATCAGGTGTGAAAATTAAAATTTAGATACTTAAAACCCAATCATGCCATTCCATAACAAAATACTCTAAATGTCCTTCAAAAAGAAAAATCTCGTTTTACCCTTATCCACGTGTACAATTATACCATGTCAGCAGTTAAGATCTGATTGTATGCCACCTGTGGTTGTCACAACAAAGTTTTCATTTTTAAATTGTCTAAGTTTGTGATATTACTTTTTTTTTAATAATAAGGATTCAATTAAAAATGATAAATTTATTAGGCATTTAAAACTTAAGTGTGTGTCACCTTTTACTCTTATAAGTTAAAGGTCAACCAAGTTGACTATAAAATCAAATTACAATTGAAAAATGTTTTAGACATTTAATAAAACAAAATTTTAGACACTACCACCACACTCAAGTCTTTTTTTTTATAGATAAATTTTAAATATAAAAATTCAGAATTTTGTAATATAAAATATAAATATTTCTTTTTTATCTTTTTGGGAATTTTATTTCTTTAAAAGCTCTATTTTTTATAAATTATTTTTAAATTAAAAAAATAAACAAGATACTCTTATATTGTTAGAAATGACACTAAAGTGATAACTAAATCTAGTCAGATTCTTCATTCGAATTAGTAGTTCATTTGTTACATGAACAATAATTATATAACTTAGACAAGAATTTAAAATTTGAATGAAAAAGATCAACACAACTCTCTCCTTTAGAATAGATGATACTTAAGCAACAACATGTTGGTAGTCATAATCGGTTAGTTTCTATAACATGTGAGACTATGCAACTATGGATGTTGATACTTAAGGGTTGATATGATCTCCCAAGCACTAATGAAACAATATCTTTTATGTTTTTGGAACTTCCAGTAAGGGACACAATAAATACATATTTATATCTTAAAAAGATGACCAAGTGAGTGTTAAGGAGGAGGGAGAGAGAGAATCAAATTTGCTTACTAAAGCCTTAGTAGTATGTGACATTACTTAAATGAATAAATAATCGTTAATTATAAAAATTAAGGTACACCTAATATTAACAATGATGATAACATTTCTGTTTTATATGTGATATTAATTTTATATTTATATATATATATATATATATATTTTATATACTATTAATATGATATATCCAATGTGATATATATAGATAAGAATGATGAGATATATAAATTAATATGTAGTAATATAAATATTGTGATTGTTATACATATTAATTTATATATCTCATCATTCTTATCTATATATATCACATTGGATATATCATATTAATAGTATATAAAATATATAT
>Ga0209489_101658_pt1 | contig 45778 bp, 19 predicted proteins | sample SiratrowhiteBW_FD_187527 | JGI IMG/M metagenome (GOLD analysis project Ga0209489, IMG submission 187527) | Root nodule microbial communities of legume samples collected from California, USA - Siratro white BW (SPAdes) (version 2) | ecosystem: Host-associated > Plants > Roots > Nodule | place... | reverse complement strand
TGTATAAATTAATATATATATATATATATATATATATATATATATATATATATATATATTAAGTTAGTCATATTATGTTTTTAATTCATTATTTTAAATTAAATTTATCTTTTTAGACAATACATTGATAAAATGAGAAATGTGATCACAAGATGTGTGTTACAATCTCTAAACCATACAGAATCCCAAATACATGAGTAATTCGAAACAACAAACCATGATATAGAGATATCCCATTCAAAATTTTCATTCAAACTTATCATTCACATATTATTTATGTATGATACAGCATTTCCCACATTCACATATTATTTATGTATGATACAGCATTTCCCACACAGTTTTCACTCATTAAAATACCAAGAACCAAACCTTTGTTAAATGTATTTGTTTTTATATCTTGGTTGCCAAAAATATATTGATCGATACATAGAGTTAAAATGTCAGTTATTAATTTTCTTACTGATATCCGGTTAACCAGGGGAACATGCCTCTTGAATAGCCTTTTTCGTCCTGTAACAGTGGTGAGTTTATAAACAATGCATTGGTTCCTGACATTGCACTAACAGTATAACATATATGATAAATTTGAAATTTTAGAAGATGAAACAAGATATAGAGTCAGGAAGAATTTATGTGAAAAATTAAATGAGCAAGTTGTGTACCCAAAACCTCTCTCCTTTTGGGTACTGTGTTCTAGCCACTCTAATACAAAGTGGTATACTACATTCTTTATAAAGGTTAGAAAAATCATTCTCAAAACAAATAAAGTGTATTATAGTTAAGGAAAGATACTAAGTAATATATATTAAAAAAATTAAGTTCTTATAGTGCATAAAATATATGTTATACAATTAAGTTAAAAAAAGTAAAGATTTACTTTGTTATATATTTGTAACCATACTGTTTTACTGGATTTACATCAGTCATCAAGACACTAAAAGGAAGTTCAAGGTAAAGCAATGCAGAGTCATGGATATAATTAGCAATAATCGAATACAAAATTTTATTAAGAAGCAACTTCGAATTTGTTAGCAGCCATCAACACATCCAATATTTCAAAGTGGTCAAGTTATTACTATACATATAATTTAGAAGTTCAAAAGGAATCTCGATATTTATAAATGATAATTAGGCAAAATTCTCAACATATAAACATAGTTTCATTCTAACAATGATAACATACAAATATTTACATTTGCTCTGTCAAAAATATTTAACATATACAGTATATAATACTTTTTAAATTTTAGTGTTTTTATATACTTTTGAAATATTTATGTGAAGTCTAAAGTTCCTTGAAAATCATCACAATATTCATTACACTTGAATTTAAGTTAAAAAAATATTTTTTTTTTGTCATTTTTAACTTTTTAAGAAAATTATATTTCAGTTACTTTTACAATTGAATCCTTTAAAATATGTATTTATAATTAGATGAAAAAAAGTTTATCTTCCTTAAAAACAAATACCTAATTTTTTTTGTTGTTTTTGAGTTAACTTCATTTTTCCTTTTTCACTGAGCTAAGTATTACGTGATCTTAAAAAAAAAAAAAAAAAAAAAAAAAAAAACAATGAAGCTTGATATTCAAATAGTGTTTCTTAAATTTGTGACAATATTATCTGTGCTAAAGACATTAAAAATGTCATTGTTTATGGCCTTATTCACATAAAATTGAAACATAATAAATTTATATAAAAACAAGAGAATAAAAAAATTAAAAATTGGATATATTTTAGGTTATTTGATGAGTTTAGTGAGAATGAAGGAAATTTGAGGATTTGATATTAATTTTAACTAATCATTTATTTGATTTGATCCATTAGATAAAAATAGTTTAGAAGTAAAAATTGAGGATTTGAATAAGAATAGAAATATACACAAGACAACTTTAACTATTAAAAGGATAAAGAAATTTAACGAAAAACAAATAAGAGAAATATAAGAACATTGACCGCGAAAAAAATTCATCCTATTATTGTATACACTTATACAAAGATTACCGGAATTAGTTAATTTTGTTATTTTAATTATTCGTAGTCTGATATCAGTTTCTACATTTATAATTTCAAATGATTTCAGTAGTTTTATAAAAAGAATATTTAAATTAAAAAAAAAAAACATGACTGGCTACTTATTTTTAGCAGTACTATCAAAATAATAAAATTAGTTATATATAGTAATTTGTATGATAAATTACACACATGAAACTAGTTGATAATATAATACCTATATTTGTACCTATTCTTATAAATTTTTGTGGATAAATATTCATTTTTGGGCCAAACCCCTTTAAATTGTTTTCTACATTGATAATTGGGTTTAAATCCAGATTTTTTTTTTGTCTAGTACGTTTGTTGTTGTCTTCAATAGGTTATTTATTTTGACATTAAAAAAAAAATACGCATTTAGTATTTTCAAGATAAAATATTCAATAATAATTAGAAATATTATTGAAATAAGTGGGCTAAATACAGTGCCCGTATTGAGATTTTATAGGTTGAGGATGAAACTATAAATAAGATCCTTTTAGTTTAAATATTTTAACATAGAAATTTACACTTCTAAAAATAATACATTTTATTGTATTGAATGAATAACACAATTTTAAGAAATCTCAAACAATTATATAATTTCCTTTACTACATCATCACTTTTATTTTATAATCTTTTATTTAATTATATATATTAAAAATGCACATAAATAGTCATGTGTAAAGACATTATTTCACAATTCGACCCGTCAATAACATAGTTAGCCTTTTGTTTTTCTCCTTTTCTCTTTGGTGTATACAAGACAAGCAATGTTTAAATTTAAAAAACAAATTTGTACTTTTTAAATTCATCGTATTAGAGCAAATAGACAAAAATCCATCACATTTTCTTTTAATTTTAATTTACATTTTGAAGTATTAACATATGTTTGTAACTTAATTTTAATTTTGTTCTCCAAAATATTAGCTTCACTGTTATTACTAACTACCGATATAATACAATTTTATCTTAAAACTTACAAATATTTTTTCTTTACTAGTATACTAACTTGTAGTTTATTTTTTTTTTATAATTTAACTTTTTATTTGCCTTCTTTTAATCTTGTTAAAAGAAATAAACACTTTAAATTTACCACCATATATTTATTAACCGTTGACACTTCACAACATCACTAAATTGAGAATTAATTTAATGGAAAATGTTACTTTGACACTTCTCTTTCTTTTACTTCTGTTTGACACTCCGACGTGTCAAATGCAATCTCGTGTGACAATTAAAAAGAAAATTGTATTTGCTTTGGGTTACGTGGATTAGGTTTGTCCATTTGCAAGGGTGTTTTTGTCATTTGCATTCTGAAAATGTAGGGCAATTTGAGAGGGAAAACCAGATCTGATTTCTCATTTCACTCATTCTCCCGCGCACTGAAGGAGAAAGAACAGAGAAAAACAAGACTATCTATGTGTCAGTTCATCCCACCCTATCTATGTGGTTCACTACGTACATTTAAGTGGTTTGCTACGTTGACAGTTGCGACACCCATATTTAAAGTCCCAAATGTCAGTTTATCCAACTTCATTTATGTGGTTCGTTACGTATATTTAAGTGGTTTGTTACGTTGACAGTTGTGACACCCATATTTAAAGCCCCAAATGTCAGTTTATCCAACTTTATCTATGTGGTTCGTTACGTACATATAAGTGGTTTGTTACGTTAACAGTTGCGACACTCGTATTTAAAGCCCCAAATGTCAGTTCATCCCACCCTATCTATGTGGTTTGCTACGTACATTTAAGTGGTTTGTTACGTTGACAGTTGTGACACCCATATTTAAAGCCCCAAATGTCAGTTTATCCAACTTTATTTATGTGGTTCGTTACGTATATTTAAGTGGTTTGTTACGTTGACAGTTGTGACACCCGTATTTAAAGCCTCAAATGTTAGTTTATCCAACTTTATCTATGTGGTTCGTTACGTACATATAAGTGGTTTGCTACGTTAACAGTTACGACACTCGTATTTAAAGCCCCAAATGTCAGTTCATCCCACCCTATCTATGTGGTTCACTACGTACATTTAAGTGGTTTGCTACGTTGACAGTTGTGATACTCGTATTTAAAGCCCCAAATGTTAGTTTATCCAACTTTATCTATGTGGTTCGTTACGTACATATAAGTGGTTTGCTACATTAACAGTTGCGACACTCGTATTTAAAGCCCCAAATGTCAGTTCATCCCACCCTATCTATGTGGTTCGCTACGTACATTTAAGTGGTTTGCTACGTTGACAGTTATGACACCCTTATTTAAAGCCCCAAGTGTCAGTTTATCCCACTTTATCTATGTGGTTCACTATGTATATATAAGTGGTTTGCTACATTGACACTTGCGACGCCCGTATTGAAAGCCCCAAGTGTCAGTTCATCCTACTCTATCTATGTGGTTCGTTACGTTCATATAAGTGGTTTGCTATGTTGATAGTTGTGACACCTGTATTTAAAATTTGTCGTCCTTAATAAGTGGTAATGAAAATTGAATTAAGACATTAAATACATCAATGTCCACGTGGTTGCTTGAGTTAATGTATGCAGTTCGATGGGTATAACTTTTGGATAAAAATATTAAAGCTGGATATAAACTTAGTATATTTTGACAAAAAATCCATTATGAACAAACATGATAAGCCAACTAAGTCACATTTAAATGAACTTCAGCCATAACATTACAGATGTGATTTGAACATTTACCCAGGAAAGAACAACATTGTTTCGTTTATAATATACACTTAATTATTAAACTTTGACAATATATTCGTTCAATGAATGTTATCCTCACGGGTCACCTATCTGTCAATTAACTCTTCACTGAAATGTTGGATCTCTTTCTAAAAATAACAACCTCCCCTCCTCTCAACCCAGCGTGTGTATAACTCTGTCAGCAATTTCGTGTTCAATTTGACTTTGTCTTGAAGGTACATCAACCATGCAAAAGGAGTGTTGGCAACAAAAGCCTTAAGTCTTCCTTAAGCATTGTATTAGAAAGTCTTAGATATGTTGTCCTACAACAATGTCGGACACAAGTCTACATAATACAACAAAAAAAATCATTTATGCCAAAAAAATACAATTAATCATAATTTTTAAATAATTAACATCGACATTAGGATAAATACCTTTGATCCAGAACTTAGAGCAGTTGTCATTGTTATGCTTGCAAAAGACATGTCAAGAAACAAATTATGTTATTAGTCAATACGTAACGTGTAGTGAAAAAAAATTGCAGCATGTGGAGCACTAAGTGATTAGCCCAGGTCACATAAGTGATTCGTTGTGTGTAATTTTGGAACACACACATGTGTCTCAGGGGTGGAATGTCTAAGTGGTTAGCTCAGTTCAAATAAGTGGTTCGTTGTGTGTAGTTTTGGAACACACACATGTGTCTCAGGGGTGGAATGTCTAAGTAGTTAGCTCAGTTCAAATAAGTGGTTCGCTGTATGTAATTTTGGAACACATATATGTGTCTTAGGGGTGGAATGTCTAAGTAGTTAGCTCAGTTCAAATAAGTGGTTCGATGTGTGTGGTTTTGGAACACACACATGTGTCTCAGGGGTGAAATGTCTAAATGGTTAGTTCAGTTAAAATAAGTGATTCGCTGTATGTAATTTTGGAATACACACATGTGTCTCAGGGGTGGAATGTCTAAGTGGTTAGCTCAGTTCAAATAAGTGGTTCGCTGTGTGTAGTTTTGGAACACACACGTGTCTTAGGGGTGAAAACACTAAGTGGTTAGCTCAGTTCAAATAAGTGGTTCGCTGTGTGTAGTTTTGGAACACACACGTGTCTCAGGGGTGGAATGTTTAAGTGGTTAGCTCAGTTCAAATAAGTGGTTCGCTGTGTGTAGTTTTGGAACACACACATGTGTCTCAGTGGTGGAAGTTCTAAGTGGTTAGCTCAGTGGTTCGCTGTGTGTAGTTTTGGAACACACACATGTGTCTCAGGGGTGGAATGTCTAAGTGGTTATCTCAGTTCAAATAAGTGGTTCGCTGTGTGTAGTTTTGGAACACACACGTGTCTTAAGGGTGAAAACACTAAGTGGTTAGCTCAGTTCAAATAAGTGGTTCGCTGTGTGTAGTTTTGGAACACACACACGTGTCTTAGGGGGTGAAAACACTAAGTGGTTAGCTCAGTTCAAATAAGTGGTTCGATGTGTGTAGTTTTGGAACACACACATGTGTCTCAGGGGTGGAATGTCTAAGTGGTTAGCTCAGTTCAAATAAGTGGTTCGCTGTGTGTAGTTTTAGAACATACAACAAGAAACCATTTTTTTCGCGTACATGCATAACCAACAAGCAAGAGCAAACCATGTGAACAAACCTTAGACCATAAACAAAGCAAGGTTTGACACCATCAACTCAAAACACATCAAGAAACCATTTTTTTCGCATACAGGCATAACCAGAAAGCAAGATCAAACCATGTGAACAAACCCTAAACCATAAACGAAGCAAACATCGACACCAGCAACCCATAACACAGCAAGATCTCATTTTTCGCATACATGCATAACCAGCAAGCAAAACCAAATCATATGAACAAACCCTAAATCCTAAATGAAGCAAACATCGACATACAGCAAGCATGTTTCACACAAAAAAACACTTAGGGTTTAGGGTCAATACCACCAATGCAAACGCTCGAGCTTCGACAACAAAGTAGGAAACACCACAACGACGGTGGATTGGCGGCTGGAAAACGAAGGCGACGGTGGAAAACGAATGCGAATCTTGTTGTTTTTCTTTGTTCTCTCTCATTCAGAGCACGCGGGATAATGAGTGCAATGAGAAATGAGATTTGTTTTTTCCTTTTAAATTATCCTACATTTTCAGATGGCAAATGACAAAAAACACTATTTGCAAAAAGACAAAGATAAACCACGTAAGCCAAAAATAACAGGATTTTTTCTTTCATTGCCACGTGGGACAACACTGCCACGTCGGAGTATCCGTCAAAGTAACATTTTCGTAATTTAATATGCACTTATATTTATAAATTCAACCAGTAATAGTTAGTGCATTATTTTTTAACCTCATGTAGATATTTAATTTGAATAAAAACTGATATGACATAAAAATGTATTTATAAAAATAACATAAAAATCATATAAATTTTTTTAATATAATTAAATAATAAAAAATTTATGCCTCTTCAACGCTGTTGAAACTCTCCACTAAGCCCAAGTCAGGGCTAAATATTGACTTTGGAACCAATTGCCCAGTCATCATCCAACAAGACAAGGTAATGTAACCACTGCTAAATTAGAAGTGTCTGGAACACACCATATTCTTAAATACATAAAAAGATTATTAAATTATAAAAAAAATTTATTAAGCAAATAATAACAATAGGAAGTTAGTAAAATGAATGGACAAGTGAAGTTCCTCTGCTTGCCAACTTCCCACAATTGAAATGGCTTCCTGTGAAATCCTATTAAAAAATGGAGACAAAATCTATTGGTACATAGGATAAGAACTTTTGCCCAAAATCCAGACCCACTACAGAGAGAGAATGGAGTGGTGTATAATTATTGATGCCACTTTTTATTCATTAGCCATGTATATGGATTATGCACCTTTCAGTTTCACCCGTCAGCATCTCACCACCACCATAATACAATTGCCATGTTTAATTTCTGAAGGACCAGTTAAATTAATGCAGTTTCACCCTTGCCACCTCTTCAACCCTAACTTTCCTTGCTTATGAAAGCTAATTTAAAAAAATACAGGCTTTAGCATAGGTTACACCCAAAAAAGCCTTGAAAAGGGATTAAAGAGAAAATATGAAGCACTTATGTGTGAAGAAAAAGTAAGCAAAATATCAGAAACAGTTATCCCTGCTTACAAGGTGGGCGTGGGTGAGGAAAATTGATCAGAAGTGGCTACTGGTGGATTCCAAATGAGCTATTCAATTTAGTTTAATGAAATGAAAGCATTAATAATAAATTAATAGAATTGATAACGTGAATCTGAAAGGGCACGTAAGGCACATGACAAGAGGGTGGTGGTGTGGCTTAGCTAGGCTGGACCCTAGCACAAGACGCGTAGATGGATTCTCTGAGCACCACGTGTACGGCTCTGGTGACGTTGGAATAAACAAACGGCCACCTCAACCAATCACCACTTTCACACCGTATATACGCTCTTCTATACGTATACGCCGAATTCCACATACGACACGTGTGTGGTGACGTGGACTTCGCCTTCGCGCTCCTTCCTTCCCTTCTTGTCAGCAGCACCACCACCATACCCCATCTTTGTTTGCGTCAAGGCACACTGCTCTTTCCCTCGTTTTTTAGAGAGAGAAAATGCAAACTTACCACCTCAATTAATTGCTTCTCCATACCTTTGACCCTTTTTTAGGATACTTGGAGCTAGCAGTAGTGTTTTCTTCTATGTTTTTCCTTTGCTTGTTGTTTTGTGAGTGAGGATAACAATTGGCCAGTTGGGTATCTGGTAAGGTACGTGGAATTCTGCAGTGCCGTTGCACGAAAGTTTTCATTTTTAATGTTTTTTTGTATCGGGGCATGTGAAAACTGAATGTATTGGTGAAAATTTGAAGCTTCATGATTGGAGAGTGAGTTAAAAGAGGAAGAGTTTATATGCTTTTCTGTTTAGATTTTTGTTCATTGGAAACAAGAGAACTTGGGGATACCGTAAATTTGCTGTTTTTTTTTATTATTATTTGAATATTTGTATAATTAAACAAGGTTAGAATTGGGGTTCATCTGGATCTCGTTTTTGCATCTGTGAGAGTTTCGAGTTTGTGAGCTTTCTTTGTGTTGATTTGCTCAGTGAAGCGTTTTTCATTTCACGTGAATGTTATTTTTCTTTTTTGGCCTCATGCTAATTTTGTGAAATTCGTTTTCCTGTAACTGAAGAGGGTCTCTGGATCCAGGCTAAACTATTTTGGCTAATTAAGGAGTTTCACTCGTTTTCTCAGCTTCCTTGATTCGTGTGAAAGTGAAAAATGTTTGATTTGGAAGGGTATTTTTGTCATTTAGCTAAGGGGTGGTGTTACTGGGAGGGATAATAGTATGGTCTGTTGCGTGTGTTCTTCCCTTTCCATGCGGCTTGTGGAGTGCTCAAAAGACAGAATTGACCCTTTACCATTCTGTGTTTGACTCTTGCGTCTACTTTGGATTGAATTATGTATCTGTAGCTTACCATTAATACTGCAGCCTTTCCTTAAAGGTATTTTCTGAAATCTCACTTTCTCTAAAACAAGGAACCAGAAAAGTTGAAGTGTGTGTTGGTACCTTCTCTGATGGCCCAGTAGTATCTTTAGGTCCCCATCTACTCTTAAGCCTTTACTTCGTCTCTAGTTAATTATGAAATCATGTCATTTTTCTTCACTGTTGAACTTCTCGTCCGTATAGATCAGTCGGTGATTCTGACATGTTTTGAAACGTGTTTCACCTTGCCAACTCCATCGTCAATTACTTAGCTATCTTTGCTGGGTTCTAGATTTTTCACTTAAGACTTGTTGATCTGATGGTTATATTTGAGATGGGAAATTAACCCATTCAATTTTCTATTTAGGAAATTAGAATTTTTTTAGAGTGTTATCTCATGATAGCTTAGAAGGTAAACTAGATAGCAGAAATTGCTGTGCACTATTTGTTTGTGGTCAATCAGATTTCCAGCTGCTGTTATATGGCTTGTAAAACATCAATCCCTTCTATGTAATAATGATGTGTATTAGCCCTGCATCTTTGTTTACCTCCCCACCCCCTTTTCTTAAGTTGATTTATCAGGTATAATTGGAAATTGCTTTGCTATTGCTGGAATCACCCTTCCCCTTTGCTACTGCATATATACTATATACTTTTCATTGTATAACTTATCTACTATACTATATACTTTTCATGTATAACTTATCTACAACAGTTAAACATTTATAATCCGCAAACATCATATTATCTTGGTTGCCAAGAATATATTGAATGATATGTAAATTTTAAATGTCAGTTATTAATTTCCTTGTGACATGTTCTTGCTGATATCAATTAACAAGCTGAACATGCCTCCTGTGAATGCAGTTAAGACATTTTTCCAGAAGTAACAAAGCTCCTTATACATTATTTGACTTGGTAGTGCTCTTGGAGCTTACAATGGGAAACAATGAGGAAGAGAAATCTACTAAGACTGAAAAGCCTTCTTCACCTGTAACAGTGGTGAGTTTATAAGAGTGTATCTGGTTGTTGACTAATTTGTAACAAGCTTGAATTTTAATGCTGTTTAAACTTGTGAACAGGATCAGGCCAATCAGACCAACCAGCCCAATATTCATGTATATCCTGATTGGGCAGCCATGCAGGTTACCTACCTTTTGCCTTGAATTACTTTGTTTGTTGGTGACTGAAGTAGTCGTAGTAGTTTCTTGTTAGCTAGCTTCAATATAAACTGATATTCTCAAATTATAGTAGTTTAAGCTGTACTATTCTGACTACGTAAATTATTTGATTACGTTCTGGCTTCTTCGCTCTCTTTGAAGATTTTTTGCTAATGATTTTGTCTATCTTCATTGTCTTATTCCTTCCATGTTTCAAAGTGAAATGATCTGCAACTACATCATCCTGGGAAGACACCAGCTATCCTTATATTTAAAAATACTGTTTGTGTATTTCCATTTTGTTTTAACTGGACGAAGCAATGAACAGATGAAAGCTGTTTATATACCCTCTTGTGAATTATTGATCATTCTCTTTGAATATTAGTATTAGAGGGCCATTCCTTTTGGTCCATTTTATTACCTGGTCTGTATTTTGTGATTTGCTATCAATATGTTCCCCTAATTTTTGCCAAACTGAAATTATGCCTGAATTGCTACTGATTTTGGCAATCAGTTGTGGCAATATCTAGGATGAGATGTGCTTTGCCCCTGGATTGCTTAGTCATTAAAAATAATATAGATTTGATGGTATGAGTCTATTAGTTTTTATCCCTTTCAAATCTATTCATCATGCATGTTTTCAAGCATATTTGCCCTCTAATTAAGGGAATAGTGACTGTATTGTGATTTAAAATGTCTGATGTATATTTCCAGGCATATTATGGGCCGAGAGTCACCATGCCACCATACTACAACTCGGCTGTAGCTTCTGGTCACGCTCCTCACCCATACATGTGGGGTCCACCACAGGTAGTAGTATTTCAATGCAATCATTCGTATGTTCTATGAATGCAATTTTTTTTTTTTTTTTGCATTGTTTTGTATGTATTCTAGATGACTTGCTGACATTATTTCTTCCAGCCTATGATGCCACCTTATGGGCCTCCTTATGCAGCAATTTATTCACATGGAGGGGTTTACCCTGCAGTTCCTATCGTAAGCTAGCATTCTTGCAATTTACTTTTGTCTTTTATGCTTGTTTAATTAATATTTTTTGTTGCTGGAACTAGTGTTCTTTCTCTGGTCTATGAATTGGTGTATTTATGATGTGTTGAAAATGGAAGGATGACAGATGTTCAAGAATATAGTATGATGTGATTCTGCTGTTTCTTTTGGCCCTTAGTAATTTCATAGTTATTTGTACCTGGCTGCTTAACCTCTCCATGCCATGATAACCTTAATATAATAAAATCTTGAGTTATTTATAGCCTATAAAATGGGCAATAAAAGGCCTTTCATCCTATAGTAGTATGCTTCTATTGGTAGGAATTTTTCGGCATGTTCTTATGAGTTTTATTTACAAAATATAGGGGCCACATACACATACTCAAGGAGTTCCGTCTTCACCTGTTGTAAGTTTCATCCAAGACCAACTCTCACTAAGTCCTTGAATACTATCAGTTTATGATTGGTTTGAATTGGTGTAACAATGCAGGCTGGGACTCCTTTAAGCATAGAGACACCACCCAAATCATCAGGAAACACTGATCAGGGTTTAATGAAGAAATTGAAGGAGTTTGATGGACTTGCTATGTCAATAGGCAATGGCCATAATGAAAGTGTAGAGCGTGGAGGTGAAAACAGGCTGTCACAGAGGTTTGTTGATCTGTTCTCTTTTTGTATGAATATTTTTAATGGCATGGTATCCTAGTTTCTAGACACCTCCCATATGATGGGGGTGGTGGAGAGGGGAAAATCTGTCATTTGATACTCTTTAGTGAGTTAACCTACTTTCTCTCCCTGTCTAGAATAGTGGTCCATGAGTTGATTATGTAAGGGAGTCTTGTGGATGACTGAATAATTTACTGATGATGTGAACAGTGTGGATACTGAGGGTTCCAGTGATGGAAGTGATGGCAACACTTCAGGGGTGAGAACTTGCTTGCAATTAGCATTATTTTGCTGCACTTTGTTGACCATTTGAAATTGTTCACGTATAGTCTATTTTTAAAATGGTTTGACTAAATCGAAACATTAAAATATGATATTTGCCCATCTTATGGTCAGGCTAATCAAACAAGAAGGAAAAGAAGCCGTGAGGGAACACCAACCACTGGTATGACTCTGTTCTTCACCAAGTGTTACATCTTGATGAATAATAGAGTTGTCCTGGGATCACAGTTATTCTTCTGTTGTCATCACTCTACACATGGTGTCAAATCTGTTTATTCAGCTGGGTCTTGATAATTAGATGCTGTTTTAAAATATTTTTTCATCAAGCTGAAATTGCTGAAGTTTTCAACTTGCCATTAGTTTGATAAATGTGGTATGGGGTATTGGTGTCCCGTGGTTGCAAATTGCAATTGCTGTCGAAATGTCTCACAAGACAAAGTGTAATTTTAACTACAGCATCTGAAGTTTAGAGTAGGTTCTAACATAACCTGTGTTGATGATTTATTTTTTTCTGCACTGTATTAGCAGATGGACAAGGGAAAACTGAGATACAAAGCAGTCCCATGTCCAAAGATACTGCAGCTTCTAATAAGATCGTGGCAGTTGCCCCTGCCAGTGTTGCAGGAACAATAGTTGGACCTGTAGTTTCTTCAGGTATGACCACCGTGCTGGAGCTGAGAAATCCTTCCAGTGTTCATTCTAAAGCAAATACCACAAGTGCCCCACAACCTTCTGTATTACCTGCAGAAACTTGGTTACAGGTATGGTCAGCATATCATCCTAGCAGTTCAGATCATATACTCGTTTATATACACGTGTAAAACAAGTAATAATAATGCGGTATCCTCATTTTTTGCTGACACTAAAGTAATTCTTGTGGGTATGTTGTGTTTATGTAGAATGAGCGTGAGCTGAAACGAGAGAGGCGCAAACAATCTAACCGAGAATCTGCTAGAAGGTCCAGACTAAGGAAGCAGGTATAAACATTGTGGGGTTTCTTCAAAAAAACTGTAAACCTTCTATTACTTCTTCGGTTGTCAATTTAAAAATCATAATTGAGCAGTTTCTTTCTTTTATGACACACTTCTACATTTGTTGCACGTGATTCCCGTGCATGCAACCCTCCAGAAAAACAAAAGTAAAGATTGTATTCTATGGGCTTGTGACTAATACTCACACTCCTGCTGCTCAGGCTGAAACTGAAGAACTGGCACGAAAAGTTGAATCCTTGAATTCTGAGAATGAGACACTGAAATCAGAATTAAATCGACTCACTGAAAGTTCTGAAAAAATGAGGGTGGAAAATGCAACATTAAGGGTACTCTTCATAAACTATTCCTCATTGGACATGCATTTCATTGTGTTACTTTTTATTACTGAATGTCATCCTGTCTTTGACTCAGGAAAAACTTAAAAATGCTCAAATGGGACAAGCACAAGAGATAACTTTGAATATAATTGACAGCCAGAGGGCTACACCTGTAAGCACAGAAAACTTACTATCTAGAGTGAACAATAATTCCAGTTCCAATGATAGAACTGTGGAGGATGAGAATGGTTTTTGTGAAAATAAACCAAACTCTGGTGCAAAGCTGCATCAACTACTGGACACAAGTCCTAGAGCTGATGCTGTGGCAGCTGGTTGATGCAGAAAATCTGTAACTGTACTGGCTGATCAGGTAGTTTTGGCATATTACAAGCCCAAAATTACCGCTAACAGTTTCCAGAGGGATGGATCAGCTGAATTTTAGTATCTAAATCCATCAAAATCAGAACTAATTCATTGTTTGTCAGTTTACCTAGGACAAAATCTCTGTTACTATTAGATTTGACAAAAGTGGATGACCAAGTTTGTAAAATGAAGAGAACTAGAGATTTCAGTTTGGAGAGGGTTGTTGAACCTTTTCATAATTGCGTTTGTATCATTAACTATTGGTGTGGAGTTTCCAATGGTATCTGATATAAAGTTATTCTGGTTTATCTTTGTTGCTATCAATTCATTTCGCCACCATTTCAATTATATTTTTACTCCACTCATAAATGTACTAACAACATCTGCATTTTATATTTTAGAGTGTGCTCTTTCATTTGAAAGTGATTAAATCCATTCACTAACATTTCAAGATGGGTTTGTTGCTGCACACCTTTTCACACGGGTTGCCTATTGTAGATAGTCGATAGGGTACTTGATGAGTGTGTTGATTTTATCAGGTAGTGTTTGGATTGGTGGCTATGTTTAAGAGAAAAAAATGGTGGCTTTACACGTTATGTATGGTTATTTATACTTTTAATTGATAAGAAAAATGTCTGTGCAATTTGCTTTATAAAATATGTCTTGGTTTCAGTTTGTTCTTAGTTTTCAAAAACATTTTTATGGGTAAAAATGTTTTTACTGTTTTATTATAAATATTTTAAAATAAGAAATATATGGAAGCAACATGTAAAATGTGGAGAGGTTAGTCTATATGTGGACTAGAAGAATAATTTTTTGCTGAAGAAAAGAATAAACAAATATAGAATTACAGACCGACAATTTAAAAACATTATTAGATGTAGTGGATAACACCAAAACTAAGGTAGGTAGTAAAATGGATTAACTGTTCCTAACTTTTATTTTAGGATGTATGCCTACTCATCCTTTGTTTTTAATCATTTTTGTAAGTATCTCTCTTTATTACGTCATTTCACAGTTCTCTTCCTGCACCTCTTTTTATTGTCCAATAATATGTTGTAAGATAGTGGTGTATAAATAACACTATTCTTTATTTTACATTTCTTGAGAGTCAAGGATGGACCAAGGGGAGGCAATCGTGTCTGCCACTTTTTTAGAAACACCAAAAGAAAGTTTGTGGAAAGAAAGAAAAAAGTGGGGTGGGGCAGGGAAAGTGAATATGTCGGCTGGTGAAGAAATGAAAAGATATTGTTTCTAGAGAAAGTTTGCCCCAATAATGAACGTGTGCACTACAAGCGCACTTCACCACTTCTATTTTCCTGTTAACTTACTAGGGAAAGCTATAACTTAGAAACAGGATCTAACTTCCTCTGCAAAAATAACCAGCCTCAAACAATATATGAACAAAATTTAGTAATGCTCTAGAGCATGGTGCACCACAATGAGCCATACAATTTAGGCATAAGTTCAACTTCTCCAAACAGAGAACACAATAGCTGTGTTGCCCCCAAAATCAGCAGTGTCACATGCCAGTACCATTATTGTTGAACTACAAGTAATAAACAATAGATTTAGTTGCTAAATGATTTGTTCATATTTTAAATTCGTGCTAGACAAGTAGAATTATAATATATTCTTTGGGTTTTTAATTATCAGACTTATTCCGATATGTTTTTATAGTCCTATGCTATTTAAAAATTAAAATCAATGAAAATTTAAATATATATATATATATATATATATATATATATAGATTAATTTATCAAAATACTTTTAAGGATAAACATGGTAGAGTGTTTTCCTGTTACATAACGAAAATTTAGCAATTCAAGTTGCACGAGAATTTACCCATTTCTGATTTAGTTGCGCATTAAAATAAGTCAACATGTAACAACAACAATAATTGTGTAAACTTATTACACTGTCTCCTCTTAATATAATTGTTATATTTTAACAACAATATCAATTGCTATATTTTAGTTTTGCTTTCTTTATGCGATCTCTTATCTATATCTAACACTACTGCAAATTTATATTGTTATGATGTTATTTTATCGTGTTTTTTCAAAAGTAAATAATAAGTTTGTTGACTTGAATAATTCTTAATATGTCAATAACTTAAAATTTTTATTGGGTTTTAATATATCAGCATAGGAGTTACTAATGTATGAGACAACTTATGATTATGATTATTATATATTATTTTCAATATCTAACCTTTTATGTGATGAACTGATTTTTTCAATAACTTAAAAAGATAATTACATTTTCTTTTACTGGTTACAGCTATTTTCAAATCGTTTATATATTTTTTATAATTATTATTCTTTTCACAATCTAATAACACATAAGTCTTATTTAGTCTTATTTTTTATTGTCTATTTATTTTGTCAGACTTTAATATAATAATTACAAAAGCTAGTCTAAAAGTTACTTTACACATCCATTAAAATATGTCATATTATCTATTAATATTTACACACAAATACATAATATTTCAATATAGGAATGTCACACATTTCTTTTATATAAATCAATATAATTACACTTACCTCATCTGCTATAAATGGTCAAACACAATCTTTTAGAACCAATTCATCTACTTATCTATATCAAATAATTTATCTACTTTGTCGATTATATTTTTTCTATTATTAGGATTGCATCTTTGTATTCAATAATCGTTATTAAATACATCAAATTTTTAATCAGAAACAAAAATACAAAGAATTAAAATAAATATTAAAATTCAATACATCTATATTCCAAAACATATAATATATATATATATATATTTAATTTTAGATTATATTCCAAAATAAATATTTTATATTCAAAATTATATGTTTCAGAATATAAAAAGCTAATTATTAACATTTTGGATCGTACAATAATCCAAAAAATCACTAAATTGTACATATCAAAACTAAACATACAAAGTAAAAACTAAGACTCACTAAAATTACCACAAAATCCATTGCACAATTCAACCAGCATCACCACCTACCACCGCCAGTCACCATGCACCTACAAATGCTCCAATAAATAAAGAAACACAGTGCTACCCACATCTCACCATTCATTTTCAGAAGGGTAATGTTGTCATTTAAGTAATATGGGGTTGCAGGATAAATATGAGGGTGCGGAATGTGGTCCCTAGGACAGGCCTTGAGGCCTGAACTAGGTCCAATTGGTCCAGCGTATTATTATTTTAATTTAAGCCCATGGCTCGAATGTTCTCAGTACTGCACAGTGCCCACATTGGACTTATCCATTTCAGGTGTTCTCTTCTTCAATGTGGCTCACTATTCTATAACTTTATGACACTAGTCATGGAAAAGTGTGCAAGAAAATTAAAATACTACAAATCTCTCAATACTTGTGTTCAACTCTAATGAATAAATAATAATAATAAAAAATAACTTTGATACAAATCAATGAACATTGAAAGATATAGAAGAAAAAAGTGAATGTACAAATTTATCAATTTTCAATATGAACCATTACCCAGCATATCCAAAACTAAATAGAATACTTATTAACATAAAAGATTTTTTTAATGTTAAAAAAGCTTACCGTGCAAATTATAGAAATTACGGAAACATCCCTGGGTGTATTGATATTATTCTCATTTGACAATTGACATGATTCAAATATAACTAACTAATAAATAACAATTGATAACAAGAATGACACTACTTAAATAGCATATATGTTTTCTCTTCAATACTTTATTCATAAATGCATGAGCTTAATGGAAGTTGAATAACAACTCCATCTCAGATCTAGACCATGTGCATTGACCTTACATTATGTACCTGTAGCCAAATGAACTAATAAGAATAATTAAACTATTGAATCTCTCATAACCAAAGTATGCATTTAGACTACATTAATGAAAATGTAGTAGTTCATTTGGTTAAATATGTTAAGTGAATTGTTATAAACTCTTTCACATGGTTGAATTTTTAAGAATAAGTTCTGAGATTGTGATGCAATCCGAGGCTCTAGGAGGTGAAGGTGGTAACCTAAAATTAATATTTAGCTTTTGATTGAAATAGTTAATATTTAGATACTGTTAATTATTGGAGGCCTTGAAAAGGTTATGTATATATTTATATATGTGAGTTGAGGATTGTGTCTGGGTGTGGTCTGACAAATGGTGGGAGATGTGACATGTATGGAAAGCAATGTCGTTGATTAGTGGACATTAAGGATGAGGATGTGTGTGTGAGACATGTTATGGACGGTGGTAGTTGGGTACATGAGAAGGTAGTTTGCTATGCCCATTCCTCAACACGTGCAACATCTCATATGAAACAAATATAAACCCTACACCATTAATCACTATGAACACATGGTTATAGGTCAGGGTTAATCCAATCTTTGATATTGAAAAACAGTAAAATGAACGAGTATGGAAGCTTCGTGTCTCGGGAGGAATGTGTTACATTTGTTATCTGCCAACTGTGCCATCAAGCTTCACCTTTACTGCCATATGCCATAATGTCTTATATTTTGTTTTTTTTTAATCACAGTCTTCAACACTCACATGAAGATGCTGATAAAGTTTTCCTTTTCAAAATCATGATTCTAGAATTTAAACTCTAGATATTGGCCTTGGACGTTTCAAAACACAGAGATTAAAAGGTGGTTCCATTGTTTTTAATAAAACTATATTAAAAACATGATAAAGCAAACCAAACATATTTTAAAATATTTAGTTTACTTTCTCCATACCCCCAATATATATGGGAAAATATCATAAAGGATGATGATGATCAATTATCATGAAACTTGTATTACTTCCATTCCCTGTATCTATTCATTTTATTAAGATGACACATAAATTCAGAAATAAAAATTAATATCTTTATTCAAATAAAAAATTGTTTTTGAAATTTACAATCTCTTGGTCACTCTTTATACAAACATATTAAATATTGACCAAAGATAATGGTATAATTCAAAATTAGTAATAGTATTTTTAAAATATAGATATCCCTTTTAAACAGATAAATGAAAATGGTTTTCTGTATAGAATCAAATATAGATAAATACATCGAGCGTGTATATATGTATAAAATTATGCCGTTTATAATTTGTGATTTTTATAAGTGAGTTCAAGTTAATTTAGGGGTTCGAAATCACAAGAAAAACAGTATTTTGTATCGATTCAAATAATTAAGCTACTCCGCAGAAGATCAAAGAAGCAACTATAATTTTTAATTTAAAATTATAACATGGTTTAATTTTCTTTTTTACAATATCAAACCTTTTTAATTCAATGGTTTACTGTAGAATGCAAAAATTGAAAAGGTTAAAAAATAAAAACAATATTTGTGTACTACAAAATGCAAAAAATGTGTATGTAATCATGATTGAAAGAGACAGGAAAGAAAATAAATGTGTACAGTAAAAAAGACACTGAAGACAATATTCTTAAACGATGTATTATATGAATAATTTTAACTAAAAGTTAAAACTCACCGTGATGCAGACAATTTGAAGAGTCGAATTCGATGAAGTCTCTTCGGCCTTATCCTCTCACTTGAACAGCCGTGAAGAAATAACAATAACAATAATTATTATTATTTTTATACTAATAATACAATAATAATAATAATAATGCTAATGTATTAGACTAAAATTTTCTTTTGTGGGAACTTCAGTTTCTTTTTTTGTGTGCCCTGTGTAAGGATATTATATTAAATAAAAAAATATAAGTGTTTCCGTGCTAAAAAGAAAAAGAAAGAGAAATTGAAAGATAAGCCCGGGATTGCGGTGACAAATCCATTTTGCACACCTCATTGGAAGAAATACCGAACATCTACGCATGCCCTTATAATAGTATGATGAACTGATGTGATGGCTCTGTGTTGTGTGTTCTGTGTTTAAGACATAAGTTTTTTTTATTTTTCATTTTCGTTTTCATCTTGAGATTGATTCATCCATCACCCTCGATTGTGTTGTGCTGTGTGGTGTGCGTGACTGTTGATTCTCTCCACCACAGTCCAAAGAAAAAAGTAGCTTTCAACCCTGTACTGGAATGGTGTATATTTTACTCTGATTTAAATCTTGTACACAAAATAATTATAGTTTAATTGACATTAAAAAATGTTCAAATTTTTTGACGGTTTGTACATGTGTACATGTACTTCTCGTATCTCCACGTCCTAGAACTAGATCTCTTCAGCAGCCAAGAGACACAGAATTTACAGGACCGGTTTTTGCTCCTTATCTTAAGCTTTTGTAAAAAATTTATCTCACCCTCACACAACATTGCCACCTACCGTTTGCTGTAGTTTTTTTTTGGTTTTTCAAATCTTGGGGTTGTTGAAAGTTTTAAACTTTTCTTGATTCAATTGCAAGTATGGTCTTGAATGCATACTTCTAAGAAAAGGGTACCTTTCAACTTTTTGAACGCTTCTTCTTCGTCATGTATGTGTCTGTGTACTTGATGAACATGTGCTGCCTCGTGTCATTGGATGTGTGAATTTCTTATCTCATTTCACAGAGGTCATGCATTATTCTGGCTCCTTCTGCTGCTTCTCTCTTCGTCCAATACCTGGTGTCGGTTTAGACTTAGAATTCCTGATTCCGGATTGTTGAAGTAAGTACACTTATTACTAGTGTTTGGTTAATGGAAGATTTATTATTCAGTATTCTCGAGTTTTTAGTATTTTGTCTTTCTTCGTTGAGTGAAATTTCCCGGAGAAATTATGGTTATTAATTTTATTACAGCTGTAATATATACATGTGTATGTATGTGTGTGTGATTTATTTATTGATAATTATTATGTGTTTTAATCTTTCAGAGTGTTTTCAGTGTTTAATTGTCTTTTTCTGCTGTAAATCTGACAAGTTTCAAGGACATGTTTAGATGGGTGCCAGGTAGATTGGTATCAATTGCCAAATGTTCAGAATGTTATGTTTCTGCTCATGGTTTCTGGATTTTTCATGGAATTCTATCATACATTCCTAATTCTTGTTTAAATAGGTTTATTGTTCCGTAGATCTGAATCATATCAGTGAGGGTAAATTTTGAGTGAAATTGGCTGTTGGGGATTTTGGCTTTAACTGATGAGAAGGCTAATTCACCTTTTTGTTACGGTATAGGTGTGAGCTGGAAACCCCTTCAATCCTCTGGCATTTGCATGTGCCGAATTTGAGAAGCTTTATAGGATTTTGCTGAAGAAGTTTAGGATCTACACTATTTGAATGGGGCATTCTGCAGCCGTATGGGACTATAGAGCAGCAACTGAAATTACCAAGGACTGGAATGGAATTGATCAAATTCTGCTTCGGACCCCTAGGGGTTCTTCGGCACGGGTGAGAACTTGTTCATTGCAAAATTTGCATCGGTTTTAACCTTTGGTGAAGTTATGATTTTAAAATTTACTATAACAACATTCAATGTCAATTCTTGATGTGGATGACTTGGTTTGTAAAGATATTTCTAGTTTGAGTATATAATTTAAGTACTATGTATGAGTACTCGGATTAACCTTTTTGTCTTGAAATTGAAATTAGGTAAGCTTACATGGGGCGCAGGTCACTTCATGGCGGAATGAGCATGGGGAAGAACTTCTATTCACAAGCAGCAAGGTATGTCTTTCAATTTTGATTAAAAATCAATTTATACCTTTTCAGATTATATGAATTTGTTAGTTGTCAGCGCTGATAAGGAAAATATGTGAACATTTCATAATCCTGCTGTCTGAAACGAGTTCATTTTGGGATAATCTGCATTATTTGTATATTAACTAACAAGAGTGGCTTCCTTTTTAGTACCTTGGTTCACAGATGATGATTTTGTAGAAACAGAACTTTAATCAATTTTAAAGATGCTAGTAATAACTAACCATTTTGTTTCATTTTCCGATGATTGTAGGCAATTTTCAAGGCTCCAAAAGCAATCCGAGGAGGGATTCCGATGTGCTTTCCACAGGTAAGCTTACTCCTTTATACGTTCATTCTCCATAAGTTGTATCTTGATAATATCTTGAGCTGAATTTGTTTGACAGTTTGGAAACTGTGGATCGCTGGAGCAGCATGGTTTTGCAAGAAACAGAATGTGGGCAATTGATGAAAATCCTCCTCCTCTTCCTGGATATGATTCCAGTGGGAAATCCTTCATTGACCTGGTGCTAAAATCATCTGAAGAAGATATGAAGTGCTGGCCACACAGGTAGGAATAGCATGGTGTGACAGTATAACGGGATATCCTCTCTCCCTGCGTTTCATAGTTTGAAGCTGACATATATGCACTTGATATTACTTTCTCCTGTGTTTGGTTTGGCAGTAAATTTCAAGCAGTAGTAATCTAACAACTGTTTAATAATTGTACCAGTTTTGAATTCCGTCTTCGGGTGTCTCTTGCGGCAGATGGGGACCTGAGTTTGATATCTAGAGTCAGGAATATAAATGGCAAGCCGTTTAGTTTCTCATTCGCATATCACACTTACTTATTGGTTTCTGACATTAGGTATGGATAATTCTTTGTTGTACTAGTCCTTTCTGAGTGTGTGGGATGATGTCCAACCATCATTTTTCTTTTACATAGTAAATTGACTACTGGAACACTTAATTAGGGTTTTATTTAGCAGTAATGATGCTTCCTTGTTCAAGATTTATTGTAGACAAATATTTGTTTTTTGTTCTGAGACGTATTTTCTGCATATATTATATAACACTAAACGAATTGTTTGCTGAAGGCTTTAAACAACCAGGTCTTAGAGGACTGTTTCTCTTCTTTAGAAACTACTGAAAACTTCACTCTAATCATTTGAAACTACCATGGATAATTTTGGACTCTTCTCTGAATGCTGGAAATATATAAGTTTTATTCAGGTCAGTTATAGGGAAACATGAAACAAATGATCGTAATGAAAGTACAAAGTTTTTACACAGCCTATAGAATTTGTAAGCATTTGTAGCAAACTACTGCTTGCAGTGCTTGTTGCCTATATAGATCCTTTGTTATATATTTTTATTTGAACTATCCCTCTTTTGATTGTTTTAGAACAGGGAATTTTATTTTAAGGTTGGCAATCATTATTCACGTCACATTAACAATTTTTTGTAGTGAGATAAGGATTGAAGGTCTGGAGACACTGGATTACCTAGACAACCTTTTCAAAAAGGAACGATTTACAGAACAAGGAGATGCAATAACATTTGAATCTGAGGTAAATCTTTCTATGTTATATTGATGGTAACAACATGTACATATTTACAATTCCGTGCTGCAATTTAAGCTATTGCTTCAGGTTGAGGTAACAATATCACTATATTCCTGGCCTATGCTGCAGTTTTTTCAATCGCATACACTATCCACTAAAGTCTTTAGGTTTTGACACAATGAAGGCTAATGAAAAGGTTTTGAAAATCCATACTTCCTTCATGGCAGGTGGATCGAGTTTATCTTAGCTCTCCAAACATAATTGCAGTGCTAGATCATGAGAAGAAGCGAACATTTGTTATAAGGAAGGATGGTCTCCCTGATGTTGGTAAGCTCTATTACTACTAGTAGTTTTTTTTTTCCAGAAACAAATGACAATTATTGATAAGGTTTCAAGTTGTTGTAGATAATTAAATTGCAGTCCTTTTCATCTTAAATTTTATGGTGTGTTCAGCTGTGTGGAATCCATGGGAGAAGAAATCAAAGTCAATGGTGGATTTTGGTGATGAAGAGTACAAGCAGATGCTTTGTGTTGACGGGGCGGTGATAGAGAAACCGGTGAGCTTGAAGCCGGGAGAGGAATGGACCGGGCGGCTGCAGCTATCGGTTGTGCCATCAAGTTTTTGCAGTGACCGTCTGGGTCTTGACAGAAGTGGTCTTTGAGGAATTGTACAAAATGGGTCTGAGTTTATGCTGCTACATCCACCAATGTAGCATCTAATTGTAGAAATAGTGTTCTTTAGTAGGAGTTTAAGGTTTTATGTTGTTGTGTTCTTAGGCTAGAAATAGTGCTTTAGAGAGGCCTATGTTTTTTGTGAGAATGGCTTTCAAGTGTTAGTTGGTTCCTTCAGTTCTGCTATGGATGTTCCTTCTTTAAGCATTAGATTTGTTGTGTAGGTGCCAAGTTTATTCTCTCCATGGATCTTATGATATGTTCCACGGCATGGATAATTTAGCTTTCGTGTTCCAATTTGTGTATTTTCCATTTTATAGTGATACGTGCATAATTTAGTAAGTTTTTTCACATAACTTTTAAGAGATTAACTTGTGTATACTGTCAGTGTTTTCCTTTCATGGTTAATTGGGTGGAAAATACTATAACTATGACTTTTAAAGCAATCTAGAAGTCAATATTTTTATTATAAATGATATTTGCAATTTAATGACATCGTCAAAAATTTTGATATTGACTATGATGTAATTGAATTCATGTTTTTGTTCAATAAATGTTTTTGTTCAATAAAGTGGGTCAAAAGTGGTGCGTCAAAAAACAATAGCACTCCTCGTGCTTTGTACAAATGGGACCGCATCAAAAGGTTGAAGTTGCTAAGATATGAGACATTCTGGGTGGTTATTCAAACTATAAATTGGTATTTATTTTTTTATGCTACTTTTTTTTTTTTTCAATGGCCATACTAATATTCAAATTTTGTTGATCAAATATTATTTTTACACTGCGTGACTACGTGAGCTTCATATGTTCATCTGCACTCATAATTATTCTAATTTTTTCATAATTCACAAGTGGTTTCTTTTAAGAAGTTAAAATTATGTGTTCAATCATATTGTCGTTAGATCACTCTAATTATCCATAATTCTCACAACTTCAAACATATTTCGTAGCTTATTTTTTTTTTCATAAATATTTAGTGTGATAATATAATTTTTCATGAAGTCTAGTATTAATTAAAAATAACTCATAACAACGATATAAAAAAACTTACGCTTCAAAACACTTGTCATTATCATAGAAATGATCCTGAAATTTTCTTGATTATCAATTTTCAGGTTACTTTTATCTGTGAAATTATATATTTTCAGAAAAATTAGAAAATTTGTTCTATAAAATTTGATTGCTTCAACTCTACCAAAAACATATCCTATACCAAATACTTCAGCATTCGGATTTAGCATACTTAAAATAAATAAAGTGTTAACTTAATTAAACTGCAGTCGATCCGAAATTAATCAGGATTTTGAAATTATTATCAATTATTTACTTTTTATATTTATATAATTAATGAGTTAATTCGCTCTATTTAACTGTAATACAACCACTTATCACCAAAGCTGTCTTTATCAAACTTTATCGTACCCAAACAGAAAATTTAGGAAACTAAGCTTTGAAATTAGTTAGCAATTAAATTGTCAATGCTGATGCCATTGCTTTGTTCTCTTAGGATGCAACCACCATATACACACACTCAACCAACCCACTAATTATTTTGATTCTAACTTCAATTATTAATTCTTCATTTGTTGAAGTGTTAGATCATTAGTTCCATTCTAAATGTCTAATTTTGGGGGATTTGTGGAAATCCAGGAACGTGGTCCCAAAATAAATCATAAATGTGTTACCTTTTAGTCAAAGTGATAGATAAGCGAGCAGAAATGAGAAAAAAATTCTACAACATATTTCCGTTTTATTCAGCACAATGTGCTAAAAACAAATTTTTTTCACCTAAAATACAAGAGAATTCTCATCCATAACCAAAAAAAGCACAAATGCTGAAAGAACGGACCTACAAATCTGGCAATAATCATAGCATCATGCGCTACCATAAACCAACAAAAAATGGAAGCACAGAGGGAAGATTACTTCTATAAAAACTATACACCTCGTCGATACTCTAATTGCTTTGTGTTCTCCAGCAAAATCTGCCAACCAACAAATAAATCAGGATTAAGCTGTGAAATTAATGTAAAACATGTTTTGATTCCTCCTAGTATAATCACAAAAGTGGCAACAGGTTCTTACTTCACGAATATAGTTGGCTATTGCTTTGCAGCCTTCAATTGCCAGTTGCATAACATTTTCCAAAATGTCAATTGGTAGTTTAGAATCCATCTATAGACAGTAAGAACAGAAATTAGTACAAATAAAATTAAACTAGGAGCTTTTTCCATTCTGAACAACGAGTGACCGAAAGATATACGCTGGATTACAAACTACAAGAGAAAAGCATAGCATGCTTTTCATAATAATGATGTTGGTAAATTTCTAATTAAAATTTTGAAGGTTCACAATCTCAACCAGCCTTTACATAGTGGCACAAGTTAGAAACATATGATACAACTGAGGGAAAATAAAGTTACACATATGATCAAACATTAACTTAGACAAAGAAGAAGATTTGTCTAACACCCGTCAAAGGGTACAGCACCAAATCACTCTATCAAGAACCTTTGTAAAAAGTAAAATGAAGATTTGAATTTGACTTCTCTAAAAGTGATGCATGCATTATAGAACAAAGTTATGTCTGTTGATTGAAAAATAACCGAGATTTGAAAAATAGATTCATGTGTACGGCAAACTATCAAGTTGTTAAATCTGAGGCGAGCTTAGATAAGCTTCCTTCGGGGCTTTTCGAACATGCACCTACTCCTTTGGGGGTTTCCGAACATGCACCTACTCCCTCGACCAAAGGTTAAAACTCTACTATTCCCTCTAGAGTACATCCATCACTTCAAATGAGAAAATCCAAAATCTTGGAAGTCTAATTTGAGAACAATTTTGGAAGGAAGGAGAGGGATTATAGCTTCAAAACCACCAGGCCCTTTACTACAAAGAAGATACTCAAGGGCTCAAGGGATCCAAGAAAAAGATTGAAACCCATAGCGTTGAGGGTAGAAACTTTCACAATATACAAGCAATACACACCATAACTTACGCCCAACAGTCCAGGAGAAAGAATACAAGTTTTACTTTCTCTTGAACTAATTTACTCGGTTTACTACAAAATAAATACAGAAAAAATAATAAGACATGAAAACTAACCTGAAGAAGTGTCACTTTATCCAGTTTTGGCAGAATTCCTAGAGTTACATCAGGACCTCCAGCACTGTCTTCTACATAGTTCAAATCTGTACACATTCAGAAACTTTTAATAATTAGGACAAGCCCAAGTGTCAGAAGCTGACTGAAACAAAAGCAGACAAACCACCCTTGTCTTTAGCCAGTTCAAATTTCAAGTAAAAATAGACATATACCAAGCAGACTCGTGCTGTTAAGGTATCCAGCACTGCAGGAAGTTACAAGATCACGCATAGGGATCCCAGCATCGGCAAGGGCCAAAGTTGCAGCATTTATACAAGCAGATCTAGTTCCTATAAAAGACATGTCAACAGCACCCAAAATTTATAGACATTAAATGAGTAGAAGAGAGAAAATAAAATGGCAATGAGAGAAGAGAATCACAGGATCCCATTATCAGGTCTTAGTTACCTCCATCCGCTTGGAGAACTTGGACATATATATCTATCTGCGAATTTAATAACTAAATCATTAATGGGGAAAAAAGCGATACACATTTATACTAAATAAGTTTTGAATGTGTAATAAAACCTGGGATCGAGGCAATAGATGTGTCAATATAGATGCTTCCATGGTTTGCCGAATAACCAGAGAAATTTCAGTTGATCTCCTGTAGCATGAGAACACTTCAATACACTAAAGAAGTAGTAAAAAACAAGAAGTCATCCTATTATCCTTGTGTAAGAGAACCTTACAATGAGAACCATATTAAAACTACGAAGGAGAAGCAAAACAAGATAACATTTATGTCTGCAAAAATAGATGGTTAAGCCCTCAAAACTACTCAGTGAGTTTTGGCCAAAAATTCCTCACAACAGTTAAAGCTTGGAGAAAAGATTAAAAATGAGAAAGGGCAGTAATCGTGCTTGAGGTTTTGTTTTTCACTGTTCTATGATACATAACCCATTGCTCAGCATGCAGTCTTCGATCTCAGACATGGAGCAGTCAACTCCAAAAACACTAAAGTAGGTTAGTGGATAGCATGATAGCTGTTACACCGAAAATTGAATACAAGATGCAAAATTATACTGTATTACATGCACAAATGCAAAAAGAAAAGGCAAAAATAAAGATACTCCTAATTAATAATCAAACTTCACAGTCTATAAAAATCTACCCGTGCATCACCACTTTTGCAGTTAAATTCCTACTTCTGTAAAACGATGAAAAAGTCCAATTTACAATTACAAGGCACTCTTAAGATAGATAGATTCTATTAATGCAACATTCACTATCATCCTAGTAGTCTATTCTCCAATACCATTTTAATAAGTATAAACTATGAATATATAAAAAAATAAAGTGAAAGGCCAAAAAGAATAGGAAGTTAAAGAAAAACAAGTAAATGAGCACAACCTGTCACCCTTTGATTTCCTCATGCGATCTCCAGTGCTAAAATTAGCCATGCTGTACTCACACCGAACCTACAGACATACATAGCTCATAAGCAGCAATTAAGTTTTTGATACAATGCCTATAAATACGCACGACATATTATAACTTCAAAAAGAAAAGAAAAAAAAAATACCTACCAGAGCATGGTTGCTTATTTGGCTCCTGTTTTGCACCTGAAATGCAGAGGTTACTAAAGAAAAACAGAAAATCATCTAAAGCTCAAACACAACATCAAAGCATTTTCAAACATTTAAACTGACTAACAACCAAAAAGGATATTTACCAATCCTCAAATTACATAGACAGATTTTCATGGTAAATAATCAAACAGTACCTCTCTAGGGCCATAAACAGCAGCAATAACTTTGGTATTACCCATCTCAAATATGGCAGAACTGGTTTCAAAATGAAAAAAAAAAATTATTATCAAATGCTTCCAATGAAATCACACCTTAATTTTCTGAAAAGCTAAAATTCATTTACCCATCTGCTTTGGATACAGCACCAATTTCTGCTCGAATTTGTCGCATCTAGGATATACCATAAAGAAGGGAGAAAAAGTAAGGGCAAAGATCAGGAGTGAAAGAAATATAAAATCATAGATTTAGATCCTCTACAGTGAAGGAATAGCACTTTAGAGGATAAAGTGCAGTAGTAGTCATTGAGATTTTAATAACTTCATAGTTTGTGATACATATACATATGTTTTATCACAATCTTAACTACTAATTTCTTAATAAACAGCAATAACTTCACCTTATCCTCTAAAGTGCATCCCCTCTTTTTGAATAGTTGAATCCCAAAATCATGTACAAAACTCAGCTGAATTCCGTAGGTCAGACATTAAAACACTGCGGTTGGCCCCTTTTTCAATTAGCTCACTTTCTAGTAGTAGGACCAATGCCCTAACTCATATAACTCACTAAAAAAAGTTGGTTAGACATCCTTAAAGTTAGAAACCCTCCATTTTATTACTTTTTTTATTATTTGGCAAGGTCCAAAATTTCTAGCTTTTAATTGATACTTCCCAAGGTTTTAATGTTTATCAGAACCAGTTCTTGTCTGCTTATTTTGAGTCAAACCTCGTTGATTACTGTTTCGAATGTCTATATGTTTTTATCTAGCTCAAGATGTGCCCTTACATCTTTCCATTACCCATGGCTCAACTACGTATAACCTATATCCAGCACTATCTACAGATCAATATATTCTAATTAACATAGCTTCAGTAATTCATGACTATAAAGAATTCATGTAGGATATTATTATTTATTAATTCTCAGTATTTAATATGCTTCGTGAGTATTTTTCGACAGATCTAATGAAATTTGTTTGAATGGAAATTAAATGAAGAAAAAAGGACAAAAAAAAGAGCCCATTAAAAGAATAATAGCAGTACCTCCATGGGTCGACGACCATCCAGGCGAAGTCCTTCTGGGCTGACGTATTCCATCCTCAGGGTCAGTCTGGCAATGAAAATTAGGAGAGAAAAAGATGACAAATAAGCAGCTGGAGTTGTGTTGCATTCCTTTATGTTCTTGGCTTCAAAGAAAAAAGTTATATCTTCTACTCAAAAAAGTTATTGGAACAAAATGGTGAGATTGTGCGGAATCTGACCCATTTAAAAGTTTGTGTCGGCTCTAGTAGTTAGCGGGTGATTCAGTGAGAGGAGTGAAAAAGAAATTTGTGTAGATAACACTGCTCAATTGGAAACAGACAGAACCAACAACAAGCAATCTGAACTTTGAACGAATATCATATACACAAACAACAAGCCTTTGCCCTCTAGGTGGGACATTAGGTATATAATATAGCAGAATCAATACTAGAAATTAGCAAACAACAAAATAGCAATGCAAGATTCAAAGAAAATAAACTTTGCTCGTGTCACTACACTTTTATACATTTAAGTTTGCCCTTAATCTTCATGCAAGCAAAGAAAAAGAGGAAACTAAAGCACGGAGAGATAGATATTGTAAAGGGGTCCAGGAAGCAAATTCATAACTGCAGACTATTATTATTTTTTTTTTATTTTAGCACTCCCCGAATTTCAGCACATTTCTAAAGGAGAATGAGCAAGCTTTTAGTTTAAGAGTTACAGAAGAAAGATTTGAGTCAATTATATATCAGAAGGACAGTGTTGCCACTCTTATTAACTAATAACTAAAGAACAACGTTGAATTGATTAATTTAAAAAATCATAGCAAAGTTTACGAGTTTAACAGAAAGAGGATTGGGTGGTGCCGGGTGACACTGCAAGGCACTATACATGAGAAAGCAAACGTTGAAAGGGTTTGAACTCTGATGACCAATAGAGAAAGAGAAGAAAAGGTACCTGACTGACGGCGAGATGTGACGGTGGCTGTGACGCTGCGTGCGGCGCCGGCGAAAACGGAAGTTGGTCTGGGCACTGCAAACAAGTGTAGTCTAGGCAGGGTTCCGCTGTTCTGTGTTTAAATTTGATTTTTCTAGAAAAATAAATTAGCGGCTGAACTGAACCCGGTTTGAACCGTTTCAGCCTAGAGAGAAAGTATTTGTTTAGTATTAGTAATTAAAGAAATAAATAAATAAAATACCAGAGGAAAAAGGATTTGTTCGAGGTGTTCAGAGTTTTTGGTTTAAAACAAAATGTGTTTATTAAATGAGGTTAAAATTATTTAAATCAAATCTCAACGTATTTATATATTTTTAAAATAAAAAATTGACATTCGTACTTAACGTAAAAATAAAAGGTTATTTTGGAAAAAATTTCAATTAATTGTAAATTTTTTTTTTTTTATATTTTGTAAAGTTTGCAATTTCGATATCTATATTTTTAAAGTTTTAATTCCCATATTTTACAATTTTAATATTTTTTCTAATCCTTTTTTTTAAATAATTCCTTTATTTAATTTTCTTATTTTTTGGTAAATTATGAATTATTTTTTGTAAGTATTTAATAAGTAGGCGTTTTATTTTTAAATATAGTTGCGCCAAAATTACTAATTTAACAAAATATAGGACAAAAAACACGTTAAAAAAAATTAAGAAACACTAAAATTACTAATCTTACAAAAATATAAGAATCAAAATTACAAATTTTCTAAATTTGTTAAAATTAAAATTATAACTAAGTACTCTTTTTTTTTTCCACTGTAACTATTAAGTAATCTTCAAGTTAATAGACGAGATCTTAAATGATTTTTTTGTGAGTCTTATACATCCTTTTTAAAACATTTATGTAACTTTAATTTCATTTGAAATATTTTATAAAACATACATTTTAATTAAGATTTTATTTAATTATTCATACTTTTAAAACAAATATAAATTCTTATAATTTATATTCTTGTAATTATGAATCGTGGAAATTTGAAAACAAATAATTTATCTTTTATAACTTAAATAATTATTTTAGAGTAAAAGCATACTTTAGGAAAATAATAGTACAATAATAAAAACATTACAGTATTAATACAACAATTTTAGTTATAATTATTTTATTTGAATGATATTAATAATTAATATAATTATGTGTTTAGTTTTTAATAATTATTCCATACGTATATTAATATTAAATTTCTATTTAAAAGCACATATATATATATATATATATATATATATATATATATTAAAATTATAATAATGAAAAATGAAATATATCTATTGAACGAATTATTTATTCAATGTATTTTAAAACTTCTTTCGATTTAGTGAAAATGTTTTAGAAAATAAAATAATTCCAGTGTTGTTTCACTAATATTAATGGTCATGAATGATTTTAATTAAGTATATAAAACATATCTTAACTTTGAACGAGTTAATTGAGTATACTAGTATATTTATTTAACGTTAGTAATTTATTTTGAACAATTTGACTTAAATACACCAATTTTTTATTTGATATTAATTATTTTGTAATGATTTTAATTAAGTACATCCAATAAGATATTTGATGTTTAATTTATTTTGAATGACTTAGTTAAGTTTAATGAATATCTTTATTTTTAGAATAATTTATATAAACTTTTTCCTATCGAATTTTAAATACTATTAAAAAAACATAATAAAGTCACTCAACTTCAATTTCAAAAGAGACAATTAATTAAATATAAACTAAGTAATGCAAAATAAACAATTAAACATTAAAAACGTTAATGGATATACTCCATTAAAATCATTCAAAGTAAACTATAACAAAAATGAATCATCGAGCATCACATGAGATAAAAAAAAGTAATTGACAATAACCATGTAACTTGACATACTTAGAGTTTTAAGAAAAGTTAATCCTTTAAATAGATAATTATTTTTTTGTTTCTTTTACTTTTTCTATTTTTTCAAAAGTAGCTCTCTGCAAATATTTTTATTTTTATTATTCTGATTTAAGGATTAAAAGTTTTATTTCCCTTTACAAATTTAGTGACTAAACGAATAATTAAATAAAACAAAGATTATGGTTTCAATGACTATAAGAATTTATTGCTCCTGACACAGTCAATAACCGACATATTTTAAATTATAAATTTTCTGTCAAGTTTGGTTTTAGGTAAAAAGTTTTGGTGGATTAAATTATAAACCACGACAATGACTTTTTTTTCATGGCCTATACATCAATAGTCCAAAGACATTAATGAGTTGCAAGAACAAGTCCTCAAGTATATAATTTATAAAGAACATAAAATAGTTAGGTTAAATACGTTGTAAGTCTCTACAAATATTTTATTATCATATTTTAGTCTTTATAAATCTTATTTGTTACCTTTAACAATCTCGCATTTTGTTAGTGTTTTTTTGTCCCTATTATCAACTACAGTTAATTAACTATCAAAAATATAAATGCAAGTTAAAAAAATTATATGATTTTTATGAGAAAATCTCAATTAAATAACTAACGTATTGAATATTTTTTACAAATGAGATACTCACATCTAACATGTTTAATATATTACGAACAATAAATTTATTTAATTTGGAATAATATACTCACGGTGCCTGTGAATGAATCCACGTGTAGTCTGGTTCAGATAGGGTTGGGGGATTAAGATTGTTGGAACAAATCTACGAGAATGCATTTGTTTGTACTATGCATGGAATCACGGAAGTGATTAGGCCTAAGAAGGAAAGTAAAAGGTGGAGAAAACAAGTGTTTTGTGGTGTGGGTTGTGACACTGCACTTCTGTGTCGCCGATGCCACGTCACTCACTCACAAACAAAAAGCGGCGCGTGTATCTCTCTGCGCTCCTCATTTCCAGCCTCTTATTACTCCAAAACCTTACCTTTTCCACACACTTACTTCCGCTTCTCTCTCAAATACCATTTTGAGATTGTCATCTTCTCTCTCCCACCATGCACTACATTTAGATCCATCACCATTCTTCTCCAATTCCCCTGCATTTTCATCTTCTTCAATTCCCATTTTCTCATTCTTCACCTCACCAAACAAACTCACAAACATGTCCATCACCTTCCATCTTTCCACCCCTTTAACCCCTGCATTCATTTACATTCTCAAACACCATTCAACTTCCATCACATTGCCCAATTGATTCATTTCCTTCCACAATTTTTCCATCATTTCATTCCCACCATCATGGAAGAATCCGCACCCCAACCCCAACCCCAACCCCAACCACCTCTACCCAAACCCCCCGGTTATGGAAACCCCACCTCCCAACCCAAACAGCTACAGAAACCCCCCGCCTACCGAGACCCCAACTCCAAACCGCCCTCTGGGCCGCCGCGAAAGCCCGTCCTCCCACCCTCCTTCCGCCCCAAACAAAAGCGCCGGGGCTGTTGCCGCATATGCTGCTGCACCTTCTGCATCCTCTTCCTCATCCTCATCCTCCTCCTCCTCATCGCTGCCGCATTGTTCTACCTCCTGTACGACCCCGCCCTGCCGCAGTTCCACCTCGGCTCCTTCCGCGTGTCAAGGCTCAACATCTCCAACACCAGCGACGGGGCCTACCTGGACGCTGACACGGCGGCGCGGGTGGAGGTGAAGAACCGGAGCGGGAAGATGTCGTGGAACTTCGGGAAGAGCAAGGTGTCGGTGTCGGCGTACGACGGGAACCTGAATCTGGGGTCGTCGAAGGTGGCGGCGTTCACGGTGAAGCAGAAGGGGTTGGCGCAGGTGAAGGCGGAGACGAAAGTGAGGAAGCTTGCGTTGGAAGATAGGCAGAGGAGAAGGCTAAAGAGCGCGGTGGAGAGCAAAGCGTTGGTCCCCGCTGTGGAGGTTCAAACGAAAACCAGTGTGGGCTTGCAGGGTTGGAAGTCACCCTCCATCGCCGTCACTATCAAATGCGGAGGTGTCCCCATGAAGAAACTTGAAAAGGGAGACCCTCCCCTTTGCTCCATCACTCTCCTCAGATGGTAACCTACACTACTCACTTCCATTAATGCTTTCTATAACCCACCAATGTTCATACTTCTTTCTTAATTGTTATTAACTCCTACCATAGCGTCATGGTGTGCCACATTTATATCAGATAACTATGTTTTGCAGTTATCAGGAATTTGATCACTGTATATACTATGAAAAGCCATCTATTCAAATGTGTTAGTTTCTCAAATGGGTATCTCTGTTTCAAAAAACATATATCTTAAGACCCCATAAGTGTTTGTTTATCGATCACAACTTTTCAATGTACTTGTTACGTGTGTTAATTCTTAGTGTTCGTGCTAGTACAATTACATGACATGTACGCAGGTTTTATTTATGATGGAAAAACAAAAACATCATGTGTAGGGGAATTGAAGACCTGCCTTTCTTTTTGGTTATGTTCAAAACTTTCTCAAGCCGGCCCACTGCTATGTGATGAATCTGCTATATTAACAAACTTGTCTGCTTTTGTGTTTAATATAGTGAATCATTCACCAAAATACAAAATTTATAAAGGTATATTGTTTAAAAACGTAAAGTTGTTTTTCATGAATCTGCAGCATAGTTAATGTAAACCCAAATCAATGGTCAACTGTCATTTTTCTTGCATTAGATGTATGCGATGGATTTTGAGATTTCATTTGTTTATGATTGGCAATAGGGCAGGGACCTTGAATGTGGCTTTTGGATTTTGGTGGAATGCATGTTACGAATGGCTTAATAGGTGTCTGTTTGTGTTTGTGGGAAGGGGAGTGAGGAGGAGTAAATTGGTCTCTAATTAATTTGATTATTCTAATTGATGTTGTTCTTTCTTCGCTTTGAATGGACCACAGGATCAAAATACGATGAGTTGGAGAAGTGTTTTATACATATGGCGGATTGATGTTCACTGCGCGCCACTTAGAGGTGAAGATTTTGTGCGCTTGTATCTAAATTATTTTTTATATTCTTTTTTTCACTTTACAAAAGTAGAGGAAGAATAAAATGTAAAAAAGAAATGTAATATTCTTTGCTTAGAAAAAAGAAAAGGGTCTCTTCTACAGCAGTTTAACTTGCTGCTGCTTCTCCCGATTGCCAAGTGGGATGCACATAACTCTAGCTTGTATTTATAAAAACATTTTTTATTGTTTTTTTTTTTTTTTGTGTGGTTGGTGATATAGGGGAATCACAAGTACTCGAGAAAAATGTTCATTGTGTTCTTTTGTGAATAGGAAGAAAACCACAATGTGATGGAGCACCACCCTGGATGAGTGGAGTGACTCAGTTTTTCCTTGTAAATTAACTAGGGAGTAAGTAGAAATGAGTCATCGATGGCAAATTAAATATAAGTTATGGTAGGTTTTTAAGGTGTAACGTATCATTCTCATTGGTAAACTATGGTAGAAAGAGAACTTAAAGGCCAAAGCTACCTTGTGAAAGAAATGCTCTGCAGTTAGGAAGAGAGGGATGTTAGGTCTGCTACCTTGTGCCTAATTATTTTGATGTAAAGTAATAATGCATTTTGGGTATAATTTCCCCATCATGGAAACTATTGCATTCTACATGCGTGATATTAGCGTACATGGAAACTTGTTCCTTTATCTAGAAACTAGGTATCAAGCCAGAAATAAAATATTTAAAGTATTCAATAATTTTCTTTTTAAATTAAGTTTATTGCAACTTTCATGTGTTGCTCTCACTTCCTTAACTCTTCCCATAGAAAATTAGGCAAAACATTTGACCTATAGCCTTTTGGATAGAAAAGGAGTGGAGAAACAAGAATTTGTTGGGATAGAGATCTGGAACTTGAAGTAATAATAATGTGAGTGAATTGAAGCAAAAGCAAAATAGGGCTTAGGCCAATTAGATAAATGAATAAAATGATTGTTTAGCTAATTTGCATGATATTCGTTATCACTCATAACTTCTACTTCAGGTAAAGAGGACAAAACATGGAATCCTCCTTATGGGTTACATTTCAATAGATCAGGCAACCAGGTTCTAGGATGGTGATTGTAGTTAGACCTTTTTAAAGTAGAAAAAAAATTGTTAAAGTTTATTGTCATTGAATGATGATATGAAGTTAAATTTAATGATATATTGTTAAGTGTTTTTTGACGATTTTTGCCTTCTAAAAATTGTTACAGGTTTTATTAAAAAATTTTAAAAATCAGATGGCTAAATAGCACAAAAATCGTTAATTGCAGAGAAAACTTATTCACTCAATTTACTTTTTCTTAGTGTCTTTTGGTTTAGATTAAAAATAATAGAAATTTGAGATAAATACTACTATGGACTAAATTATTTTTTTTCTTTTTTTTTACGACTTTTCAAGTAACTTAATAATTAAAAAGTTACCATTAAAAAATATCATCGAATCGTCAAAGAAAATAGATTCCACAAATTAATATATGTTCTCACTAATAAAACAATGTGAGAACCCCAACCTCTCTTGTTAATGTAGTCTTGTTAACCATTCCATCCATTATGGACGGACATGTTAAGTGTATGTCTTTTATTTATTTTTATTTATGGCTATAAAAACTAAAGAAAGTGTATTCAGATAAAAGTATAGAATTTCTAACAATTTTTAATAGTTAGAAATTGTTTTAATTTAAAAAAAATTACAAAACAATTTATAGAAAGTCACAGTTTTTTACTAAAATATTTTTTTATCAAAAATCCTATGTGTGAAAAAAATAAAAGCATATAAAAGTAAATTTTTGTAACGTAACTTTAAATAAGCAGTTAACGATTTACTTAATGAAAGTGGTTGAAACTCAAGTGAAAATAAATATATTATTGTAAAGATTAGTCAGTTTTTGTTATTTCGTTAAAAACGAAAATTGTAAAAAATAATTGTTTGAAAAACATATTTACCCATAAATTTATTATATTGGAGATATGAGTGGTAAGGGTTCGGTAGAGTAAATCTATTTTTATTATTTGTTAAATAGTCTAATTTTAATTAGATTGAGTTGGTTAGTTAGAATGACTAACTGTGTAATTTGTTTTTAAAAATTTTGAGAAAAAATAATGTTAGAATTTTTTTAAAAAAATAAATGTCTATAAAGGATTTAGGAAGACTTCAAAACTAACATTATTGTTAAAATCTTGGTATAAATATTTAATTTTGCTAGTAGAAATCAAGCCTCCACATAATTAATGTGGAAATCAATACTGGAAAGTAAAATATTTCATCATATCGAAAAACAAAAAGTCACTTACTAGAAAAATGCCATTTCAAAATAATAGTTCTTTTAGAGTAGTTGAAAAGTTGATGATATTTGTTTCTTAAATTCGGATTAAATGACTATTTTTTTAATTAGTGTGTAACAATGATTACTTTCAAATGAAGGAAGTAATATATAAAGTAAATTAAGAGCACATGAATAACATCAATTAACTTACAAATTTACTTTAATTGAACACTATTTTTTTCACACGGGACCAACACAAATTTACTTTAGTTGCAGTTTAAAGGATATTTGGCACAAATTATAATTATCAATGAATATATCACACTTAAAATAATGTGCTTAAATTTGTTTTTAATTTTCATACGTTTTTTGCGAATGCATAAGTATAATATTGATAAAATTCTTAGTTTTCACGCTTTTTGTGAATGTGTAATTTTAATATCAAAAAAAGTTTAACTACATATTTGTTTCTCTAATTTAAAGTAAATTAATTCTGGTCAATTGTTGATTTGATATTTATTGAATGGTATATATATATATATATATATATATATATATTTGACAATAGTGCCAATTATTCATTTATAAAAGATATTAATGATAAGGTTTTTAAAAAAAGTAATACATTTTATTTTAACAAATATGTTAATATTTTTTTTAACAATTGGACGATATATTAATTATAAACTAAAATTATTTAATTTTAAAAAATAAGTAAGTAAGTAAGTAAATAAAATTTTATAAAGATTAAAATTACATATTCTAAAAACTATAGCTTGTAAAAGTGAATTTAAACCAAAATAATTTTACTGCCTTTGTTTTTTCAATTGAAAAAAAAAAACATATATTTCTTTGGGATATGAAAACGTAAACCTAACTACAGCTAAGAATTTAAACCCAATCCAATATCACTCATGCGGAGTCTAGTTGGATTAGAACGAGTTGATAAAGTTCTCATTTATACTTAAACATACCGTAAAAAATGTGCAAAAAAGTAATTTTAATATTTTTTACAAATTTTTCAAAAAATTTATTTATTTACAATTATTTTAAAATTTAAAATACTCTTAAATGTTATTTTTTTTCAACCATACATAATACATTTATGTTTATACTTATGAAAGGAAAGAAAAGAAAAGTGTTATAAAAAGTTAAAATAAGTAATTAAAACAAATAATATAATTTTAAAGCTATTATTGGCTTGAATGAAAAAAAAAAAAAAAAAAAGAAAAAAAAAAAAAAAAAAAAAAAAAAAAAAAAAAGATGAAAGCACTAAAAAAGAAATAAAAGAAAGATCAAAACAATAAATGTACCTAAAAATAAATAAAAAGAACTGAAACATTGAAAGAAAAAACATGGGTCTGTTTTGTCCGCGCAAGATTAGTAAAAATGGATAGCGATTTTAGATTTCTATTGTATAATTATTGTCTCTTTCCTTACTTAGTCATATCTGCAACTTGGTTCGGTTTTCACTTCCTTCTTTGTTTCGTTCAAGAGGGACCTCTCTCTCTCTCTCTCCCCGCAACGCCCCCTTTTCTTCGTAGATCGAAAGTGAATCTTCTTCTGTTCTTTTTCCATGGCCTCCAAGCGGATTCTGAAGGAGCTCAAGGACCTCCAGAAAGATCCTCCAACCTCTTGCAGTGCCGGTACAATTTCCTTAACCCAATTCCTCTTCTTTTTGCCCCTTTTCGCCTCGTATCGACCCCAAACTTTAATTAAGCTCCCTATGTTGCTCGATCTATGAGTTTTCGAATTTACAAGCATCTGGGTCGTTGTTTTATTTATTTATTTTTTCTATCTCGTTTTGTTTTATGGGTTTGTCTGGATTTTGTTATAGTTACTAGATGGTGGTTTACGTGTGTGTATGTAATAAATTTTCAATCTTTGAGGTGGTAGTATGCTATGTTTGTTTGTTACAACCTTAGAAGATTATTCTCAATACTATATCTTGTGAAACCTTTCTGGTAGTCAGAAGCTTTTCATGGTTAAGGACAATAATTGATAACAAACGATTCATAACCTTTCTGGTAGTCAGAAGCTTTTCATGGTTAAGGACAATAATTGATAACGAACGATTCATAAGTTTGTTGTTTCTTAAATTTGTTATTGATAGGTCTCGGATTTCTTTATTTATTTTAAATTATACCCCCTTTGTGTTCTTTCTACTGAAGCTAATCAATCTTGCATTTAAAGTGCAAAGGCCCCGACTTCCCTTCTATTAATAGAGATTTTCTCTAAAGTGTGAGATTCTTGAGTTATGGATTTGCAAGAACTATCATAGGTTGTAGATGGAGAGACTATTATGATTATCTCTGCTTTGGTTGTTGAATTCATTGGAAGATAACTCTCATTTTATGATTATATTTGACTGATATTATTATCTGAAGTGAAGAATGTACTTATCAAACAAGCAGATGTACGATCTTAATCTGTATATATTTGAAAATTTTATTTAAACTCCATTATTTAGTCTGTTACACATTGTACATTATTTTTCTGAATCTATATTTGAAATTGAATGTTAAGTTTATTGTTTTCTGATGATTATTACCTTCCCAGGTCCCGTGGCAGAAGATATGTTTCATTGGCAAGCAACTATAATGGGACCCCCTGACAGTCCTTATGCTGGGGGTGTTTTTCTGGTCACTATTCATTTTCCTCCTGACTATCCATTCAAGCCACCCAAGGTATTGCCTTAGTGCCATGCTCAATACAATTTCAACAATTCTGCCTTTACTATATCTATGCTATGAGAATAGTGGACCTTTTCCGTTCATATTGTTACATTTTCTTTTTTTTTTCCTGAATTTTAGATTATTCCTATCATTTGTTGATTAGATTTTGTGGAATTTTTTTAAATATATTTTTATTTTTGATTTCAATCATCCAATGCTTGCTTCTTTCGCTTTGATTTTAAAATATTGTCATAATGTAACATGGGTGCCTTGACTGAGATTTTTATACTAGTGATATATTGAATTTTGGCACTGACTGATGTATGTGCTAAATCACAGTCTGGTGGCATTTTTGGGAGGCTGTTGAATCCTTACTATTTACTAATGGAAATGCTGTTATTTTATATGTAGTGGACTATTATAGTTTTTTGTTTGTTGCGCTTTATTTTCTGCTTAGAAGTTTACAATACGGTTTAAAAACAAATATTAGTTTTCCTGATTGGGGAGCAGCTCATGTGCTGTTTTCACATGCTGAAGTTTCTAACAGTTACCTGTAGAGATGGAGCTACCTCATTAAAACCACGTTTTTCAGTGAGTAATAAAAAATTAAAAAAAAAAAAAAAAAAACTAGCAAAATATTGAATTCTGTAATTATAAGCTCTGAAGGTGCTAAGTTTGAAGTAGCCACTGCTTGGAGTTGAAATATTTAACTTTCAAGGGCAAGATTTTTGGGGTCAGAGCAGTTGGGGAGAGAGGTATTAGAAGATATGACCGTGGAACTGGTGGTTACTCAAAATCTATATGACAGAAGAGCCTGTTTTTTCTTGGTTCAGAGAATCTATTGACCACCAGAGATAGGGTGTACTTTAGAGAGTAAAGTGTAAATAGTAACTGTTGAAGAGAAAATGAAGAGAGTTTACATGTTCTTAATTGTCTATGTGCTTGTATTTTATAAAAATCCCAACCATTTTTATTTTTTTCATCCATAATCATAAAATTCATACTTTATTCATCCAATTCACCATGAGTGGCGGTGTGTGCAAATAAAAGTGGTTTCTGTCACCGAGGGCTGGTATCTTTACTCTAACTTTACCTTCAAATCATTTAACAGAAGTTTGTGTGGTTGCACCTTAAAGACAGAACAGAATAAATTCTCTAGTTTAGTGATCTGGATTTGCTCTTTCTATTTGATATTTCAGAATTTAGATTTGATTTATTTGCTTAAAAAGTATGTGTTAACCTCTCTTCTGTTTTTAGGAAAATGGAATGAGCTTTTCCAATGACTTTTATGTTAGCTGTTACCACTCACTAGATGTGACCTCCAATCCACATAAAGTTCCGTTTTTTCAATGCTTTAACCCTTCTTTTTCTGTTTGACTACTTTATGTTTGCAGGTTGCATTTAGGACGAAAGTTTTTCACCCAAATATCAACAGCAATGGTAGCATTTGTCTCGACATCCTAAAGGAGCAGTGGAGCCCTGCCTTGACAATATCTAAGGTTATGACTGTACTAAACTTCTTAATGCTAATCTTCAATGGCTTCCCTTGTGTTGGAAAGGTAGTTTTGTAATACAGCAACAATGCTTATAATCACAAATATTTTCTGAGGCAAAGAATATACAAGTAATTGGTAGAAAAGTCCAACAATTAATTTATCATCGTGCTATACAAGGTTACAAACCTGTGGTCTGTGTGGTATCAAGATGTCTGCCATAATCCAGAATATTGATGGATAAGTATGCCATGGGGGGAGTGCAAGAAACATATTCTTTCTAATGCATTTTATGCTATTGGCTAAATTTATTGGCAATTCTAAAATCATGAATAAGAGACATTAAATATGAATTGGAACCCACTAAATTTTATGATTTCTAATAAATTTCACCCAATAGTTGGGTGAGCTCTTTCATTTCTCATGTTATGAAAAATATCTTGGGTCTATTTCACATTCTGGGGTCTGGACTGCGTGCAATTCTTGTAGCATACTAATTTTATTGCATGTATCTGTTCACCTTCAAAAACCCAAGTTATGGCTTGTAATATTTTATCATACAAGGAACATTTCTTAATGTGGTCTTGTTGTTGGGAAACTTTTTCTGGGAGAAACATTGGAAGGCCTCCCATTGCAATGTATTATGTATGGTTGCTGTTTGGTTTGGACTATTGCTGTTTTTTAAATGGGTGGGAAGGGTTTCTATTTCCTTTTTCAGGTGTTGCTCTCCATTTGCTCCCTCTTGACGGATCCAAACCCAGATGATCCCTTGGTGCCTGAAATTGCTCATATGTACAAGACAGACAGGTCCAAGTATGAGACAACTGCTAGGAGCTGGACTCAGAAGTATGCCATGGGTTAGCCTGTTGGAATGAGGCCTTATATTATATAGGATAGGACGTGCTCCTTCCATTTGTTAAAAGACATTAATGTATAATCTATCTTTCCATTCCCGCTGTTGACTTGTGTCGAGTATAGGTCTCATCTTGCCCACATACATCTGTGAAAGACAATAGGAAGGATTTTTAGTGTGTTTGTATGAAATTTCTCCTATGAGTGCTGGGTAATGTCAGTTGCTGATGTTCTTCAGTGTGTTCACATTTATTTATCTTTGCATGCTATGATGATTCCTAGTTCCTACAACTTTACTTGGATTCCTTAACAATACTTCACTTCTTTATGACTTTCTAGTAATAGCTATATATCATTATACGGAAAAGTATACTGAAACTATATTTATGTTATTGCAATAGAATCATCTTCTGTTCTGTTTGGTGAAAAGTTGTTTCGTGGATACCCTTCTATAAGCTAACTTTAATTAACTGGGCTTTATTTGTTTTGTTTCAAACTCCAACAACTATATTTTCTGATTACATAAAGGTGTCTCAAAAGTTACAAGAATACATGAATCAATTTTAAACACATCTGAACAAAAGTCAAAGACCAAAGTATTGCGAGGGTCATTTCTATCATTGTGTTGACTGTTGAGAAAGAAAACGTGCTATCATCTTGTCTATTTATCATTGCAAGGAGATTCTATTTATTTTTATTTTGTTGGGACAGACCAACATATTTTTTGTTGCTTTCAAGAAAATTTATATCAATATTTTTAGTAATATTTTTTATGAAACATGTTTTTAGTCATTCCTACAAATCATAAATACTATAATTTACCGTTATAAAAAATCATGATTATTGTGTATAAAAAATCATGATTTTTTGTCTTTAAAAAAAATCTTTCCTAAGTAAAAAGAAATATATACTTAAATACGTGCCATACTATTATTGTATTAATAACATTAGGTAATATGAATAGTAGTTAATATAAACAATAGTGATCTATTGCTCCTAAATAATTGATCTAATATTTTAAATTTTGGATGTGGCCCTCTACAAATAAACCATGGCTTGACTCTGGGACTAGTTACTCTATGTTGTCATTGATTTAGATATCTTTTCTTGCTTCAAAACATAAAAATAAATAAAAAAATAGTATGTCCACTTCAAAACTTGAAATTTCATCAATGTTTACAGTGTAAATTTTGTTTCGCCCAGTCTAGTGTTAAGGAAGCTAGAATTTGTTTTAGGAACTATTTTTTTTTTCTTTTTTATGTTTAGAGGCGGAGTCGATGCATTAAGTTGAGATAATTAGGGTCAATAATTAGATACATTGGAACTCGAAACTCTATTATAATTTTATTTTGAAAGGCATTTTTATAAGATAGATGAAAGAAAATGTAGTTAAACATATTTATATTGTTCCTCTTAAATATGAGACTATTGAATTGAAGAAATCTTTTATATGGGAAATACGAATTCATCTTCTAATTAATTAATTTACTTTTAATTAATTATTATTACTGTACCATAAAACATTTTTAATCTAGTTATGGATAGTTTATTTAGAAATTAAAAAACTACTTAAAGAAAATAAGGACAAGAAAATAAAAGAATATGGATAGAAAAAAGTTACATAAATTATTATTGATGGTTACAGATGATGTGTAAGGATGAGATTAATGAAGTTTTTATCTTTTAAGTTAACATTTTTTTTATATTTTTATTAATTAAAATTATTAAAGGAAATATTTTGATTATGATATTTTATATATTTTTTTAATACACCTCTTCCTTTTCTAAATAAAAAAAAATACTGGAACTTGTATATAGTTTAATTTTTTTATGATTGATATATACATAATTTATTTTGGTTTAAATGTTGATAATAAAATCACACACTTAAATAAAAATGCTTCTTGTATTGATCATTTTACTTGCATATCAAATTTCAACACTACTTATAACTATTGTTATTGGTGAAAAACAGTGTAATTAAAGTGAAATTACACACATCTTATACCAAACTACTTAGGAAAAAAATGTAGTATATTAAAAAATAAATGTTAGAACTTATTAATCATAAAACTATTTTAATGGTTTTTATCAATAGAAAAGAATCAAATTATTAAATTAATATTTTAATGTAAATTTTGTTTTTTAATTTGAGATACGACCCCCTCTCTCTATATATATACATACATAAGTTTTTATTCGTTTTTCTCAAAGAAAATAATAACCTAAGGATATTATTTATTTATATATTGTCTGTTTGAATATTCACTTTCGCATTTGGGATTTTTATTCTCTCAACTTTGTCAATTACTTATTTCTTTTTAAAACATTTTCTCTGTTTTTTCATCACATAGAATATTAGTATCATTTACACATACAATTTAGGAATGTAATATTAGTTTTTTTCTTAAGATTTTATAGTTTTTTTACTTTAAATTATTGATATGATCAGAAAAGAACGATCTAATAAATTTACTCCTATATTATAGATTTGAATATTCACTTGTGGGTGTGACATTCTCATTCCCCTTCCCTTCTTTCTCAATAAACATTACTTTTTTTTTCATATTTTCTTTCTTATTAATGCGTTTTAAAAATATAAATTATTGATACCATTAATATAATTTATATACCACGAATATTGTCCGATAACAAGATAATTAAACTGTAATTCTAATATATATTTTTTTTACGAAAACTATCATATCTAAATTTTTTACAAATAAAAAAAAAATATAAATATAAATTAATATATATATATATATATATATATATATATATATATATATATATTTTTTTTTATTTATATATTTTTTTTTTT
>Ga0209489_101657_pt1 | contig 45804 bp, 22 predicted proteins | sample SiratrowhiteBW_FD_187527 | JGI IMG/M metagenome (GOLD analysis project Ga0209489, IMG submission 187527) | Root nodule microbial communities of legume samples collected from California, USA - Siratro white BW (SPAdes) (version 2) | ecosystem: Host-associated > Plants > Roots > Nodule | place... | reverse complement strand
GCACTTGCTTCTGTCCACTCTCAAAAAGCAGTGAACGATGCTCAGTTTGTGGTACGTAGCGTTAATATAATATTGTTTTATAGTGTTAGAAAGAGTAAATAATGCATATAAGTTTGATCTGAAATAAGAAAATGAATTGCAGGTGGTAAAAGAGGCTTTGCTCAAAACACTAAAGGAAGCAGTTGGAGACAAATGGACCGATGAACTCAGCACTGCTGTTGAAGTAGCCTATGATGAATTGGCAGCAGCTATTAAAAAGGCATATTAAGAATGCCTTTATTTGTAATAAATAAATTTGTTTAAAAAGAACTTGTTATTAAACAAGTTCCCATATGAATGTTGCTTAGAAAATAAATCAATTATATTGTATTTGGGTAAATGGACTTTGATATATATTTCCATATACTATGTTTGTGAATCATAACCGGTTTTTAAGAAAAAAGTTCATAAGTAAAAGCAAACATATTTAAAATATTATATTTTTTATTAAGATTAATTAAACGGGGACCAAGTTTATTTATAAATATAAAAAAGTAGCACTAACATACACATACTATACTGATAATTATTGTGGCAAATAAATTTAACCATGTAATAAAACTTATACGGATAACTAAATTATTTAAACTCATCTAACTTGTATGGTGAGATCATTTTATAAAAGACTTCTCAACAAGGGATTAACTACTAAAGTCACACTTAGAAGAATAAATAAGGAGTACAAGTCACAAGACTTTAGTAGAGCTAAACTCCTATTAAAATATTATACAATATATTTAATATATAGATCTTGTATAATATAAAATTTTAATTAGGTTATGTATTTGGACCATAGGATAAATAATCTAACTCTAGGAGAGAGACTTGGACACCAAGCAAGAGTTAGAGAAGTTTGGCATCAATTTAGGGTTTCCACTTGAAAACCTCTCATTAGAGAGGATTTGTGCCTTAGACAACAAGCTAGGGTTTGGTAGCTTCCTTGGCATGCTAAAGTTAGGGTTTGTATCTTCTTGACAAGCAAGGGCACTACAAGAAAATTGTTTAATAGTGACTGAAATTAATGATCGAAAAAGTCAGTTATTATTAGTGATCGAATAAGTGACTAAAAAATTCGGTTACTGTCAGTGACTGAAAAATTCAGTCACTGTGACTGACAAATTCGGTCAGTGTCAGTGACCGAAAAATAATAATAATAATAAATAATAATTATAATTATAATTATAATTATAATTATAATTATAATTATACAATTATTCATTTTCAGGGTTCGTGAGGTTAAAGGGAATAGGGGTTATTTTACACTATACACAAATCATGTAAACTCTAAATTCCTCCAAGATGGTATCTTCTATTACAAAGTTGAGAATTGGATCCTTTAGAATTCCACTTTGGATTCTTTTCTTTATATAAAATTTTAGATATTATTCTTACTATCTTCTCGGACACGTTATTGGGTTACAATAAGTCTTGTCTCATCTTGAGAGGTCAATAAAATTTGATTTGTACATAACCTTAATTAGAGATTTGGCACTCGATGTAATTGAAAAGAATCTTTTACATGTTTTCATAATTTGTCCTATAGAAATGGAGATTTTTGTTGTGGTTTTGCCTTGATAAGACCTTAAAATCCCATGAATGCATTTGCTCATACGAATATATATTGCAAATGTATTTAGATGATTTTCATTATTCATTATTTTAAGAATTGTGATGGTTGTGCCTGGATAAAATTCAGAATTCATAATATGCATTTGCAATTTAGTTGTTGAATGTTCATCTTATATTGAACCTTGTCAACATCCAATTTCGTCCGGGAAAATAAAAATTATTTTTGCAAATATAAAAAAGGAAAAAATAAAATAAAAGAATAAAAATAAGAAATTAAAACTTTTTAACATGTGTCGTTTAGTTTTTTTGGCATTTAGAATAAATAATAAAAAGGAACTTTAACTTTATAAGTAAAGTTTGATTAAATAATAATAATAATAATAAGACAAAATGAAATTTGTAAAAAATGATAAAATAACAAAAAAAAGGGGTGTTGGGTCTGTCTTAAAATTAATTGAATAGAAAAATTAAGTGAGCCCAACTGAATAGAGAGATGTTTTCTGAAGTCTATTTTACTAATAAAAAAAGTTACTGTTTACATCTCCTTGTCTGTTAATTGTGCTTGCCACATAAGTCCTAAGGTTTACAGAAACACATTGCCCATTCAAGTCCTTATGTAACTTTAGTACCTTTTAATTCTTTAATTAGTGCCTAACAAATTTTATCTCTCATAATTAAATTTTCACCTTTTTGCCTTCTCACACTTATCACATTTAGTAATCATGCTTTTAACATTTAACTAATAGTCATGCTTTTAACATTTAACCAAAAGTCATGGTTTTAACATTTAACTAACAATCATGTTTTGACATTTAAACTCCCATAGCCTTATTTAACTCTCATCTCATAGTCTTCCTATACTCATATTCAGGGGCTATTCATGTTCACTTGCCTATTCATTTTTCTTTTTTATTATTATTGTCTTTTTACTTATTCTTCCTGAAATGTAACTATACAGTCTTAAGCCAAAAGGAGTTAATAATGAGAGGTAGAACAATTGATTCTTAATTAAAAATCATGATTGAGAGTGTTATGAGTGTTATGGAGGGAGATGGAGGGATGGACAGACAAAATATAAAGAACTGCTTTTATTTTCAAAGAGAGAGAGGACAGATCTTGAGAGACAGAGAATACACAGAAATTCTTAGAAATTTAGAGAGAAAAAGACACTGAAAAAAATATATTGAAAAATATTATTGGATTCTGTAAAAAAAAAGCTAAGAGTCCAGTAGAAACCACAGAAAGAGGAAAACAAAAGCTAAATTGGGAGTCTTCAACGGGTTCGTCTTCTTCCTTTAATTCTGTCTTGTTTCTGTCTTTTTTTATTTTGTCCAGATTCATGTTTTCATCTGTTTGTTGTCTTGTTCAACCTGTGCACAATGAGTAATTATTTTGCAAGCATTGTTAAATTAATTTCAATGGTCACAGTAAATTATTACTGGCACGATCATGTAGGTGCTTGATACGGTTGCTGTTACCGCACCGATCCTGAGATTATCTAATTGCTGCATTTTCTGCACAAACTAATATTGTTCATTTGGCAAATTTGGCTGCTGCTACACGGTCAGCAAATCCCAATAACAAAGATATAGTAACATTAGATATCATTAACCCAGAGACAGACAATAAACACAAAACCCCAAACCAGAATCAAAAATACCTAAACTCAAAACCCACAAAAATCCTCAGAACTCAGCGAATCCAAAGACTCACTCAAAAAATACCAAACAGCCTTTCCAAAAATAAAACAGGTTAATCAAAAGTCGATCTAGAGTCAGTAGCGAATTCAATTCCAGAAAATTAATAATTTCAACTCCATAACACATGATCGAATATAGGATAGCCATAGCCCCAAATTCAAAAATTTCCAAACCTTGTGCCAAAACATAAATTATTCAGAAACAGAAATCCACCCACGCAACCCATCCAGAAACAGAACCCAAAAGCAAAGAAACCAAATAGCCACAGTAAAGAACAAAACCAAAATAATCATAAACAAAGTAATTCAATTGTTTATTTTTTTAAAGTATTAGGATTCATTGTTTATTTTTAATTAATCTTACTGTTTTTATGTTGTATATTTTTTTAATAACAAAATAAAAGTAAGTTAGGAAAAGAATAAAAAAGAACCTTTTTTTTTTTACATAAACTTTTAAAAATAAAATATTAGATTTAAAATAATTTAAAAATATATATCATATTTTCAAAAAAAATAAAAAAAAAACATTTAACTAACAGTTTTAATAAAATTTTAACAATAAACAAATATAAACTTTTTCTTTCAGAAAAACAAGATTAAATGAAATTTTGAAAAAATAAAAAATATCAAACTATCATCAATCAACTTTTAAAATTAGAACTACGTGATCCCTGATTTTTCTTTTGAAATACGTAGGACCAAGGTCAATCCTTGTCGGTTTCAAAAAAATAAAAAATAAAAAATTTATCTCTGTTATTATTTGTTTCGTTTATTGTTCATTTTTTGTAAATATATATTCATTTTTAGTTGCTGTAATTATTATTTTTGGGGAAAAATAAAATTTTGTAGAACCATACTTATTTCTATTCATTTAATTAAAACGGGCGTTGTGGGTGCTAATACCCTCCCCACACGTAACCTACTCCCGAATCTTGAATCTGGTTCGTAGACATTTTTTATTTTTGGTTTTTCTATAGTTTTCCCATAAAAAGCTATAGTGGCGACTCCATTATCAATTTAAACATTTTAAAAAATAAATAAGTTTGTGATCGCCCCTTCGTGATCCGGTTGCGACAAACCTGTAATGTTGATCTGGATCTTGCAAACATAATATTGCAAAAGCACTTTAGAGGGATTCATTATCCATATTAGAAAATTGAGACGGATTGGCTTGTTAAAATCCTAAAATTGTAAAGAAGCATTTGCAATTTGTTGTATGTTGGATACACTTTATAAAATTAATATTTTTAATGCATCGAGATAAAATCATTATTGATTATTCGAAAAGATGACTAGTAGTTTGGTATTATTGTGGATTTGGCTAATAAGGCATGAAGGTCCCAACTATTACTTGGAACTTTATTTTTTACTTCGATGGTGTCAAATTAGTATACTTGAGACTTTGATCATGATGAGTTTAAATTGAAATTGAGATATTTTTTATTCTTGAAAAAGGGTAAAAATTATTGATTATTCTAAAATATGACTGGTAGTTTGGTACTATTATGGACTTGCCTGATAAGGCATGAAGGTCCCAACTATTGCTTGGAATTTTATTTCTTAATTTGACGGTGTCAAATTGGTATATTTGAGACTTTGAGCCTGGGTTTAATGAAAATTGTAGGATTTTGGATTGTAGGATTGCTGAGACTGCATTATTCTATAAAATGTTGCTATTTCTTGATATCATTGCAATTGATGTCAATCTCATCTACTATTTCAAATATTCACTCAACGATTTATAATTTTAGGACAAAACTAATGATATTTTAAAGGTTTTTATGTTTTCCAAGTTAAGCCACTTATTGTTTGCTCCTCAATGTAGAAGTTGATGTTGGGTTGCCTCCTAATGCAATATATAATATAGTGATAGATCCTAATAATAGAAGAGTTTTCGAAAATATCAAAGTAAGTGACTTTCTCATCCTTATTTTTGCTCAGTGTGTTTAGTTACAACCTTTCTTAAAATAATACTTCATAAAACATTGAAGATTACCATTTATATAGTTTGGGAAAAATTATCTTATTGTGTATAATTGTATGGTATATTAGTTATTAAAGATTAGTATTGGTTGATTATATGACAGAGTATGGATGTTCATGAAAATTGGAGTTGGAGTATAATTGGCTCTTAACCTGGTCGAATGGGGTACACCGAAGCATTTTTAAATAATGTGGTTGAATTTGTGTTTTTCGCTCTTGGAAAAACAAATTTATCAAATGGAAAAATTAGATGCCCATGTACTACATGCAAAAATCTTAACTTCTTAGATTCTGAAGACGTTAAAGTTCATCTTTATCGAATGGGATTTATTCCTGGTTATTGGTATTCGACATGTCACGGATAAATTGATCCAACTTTGTGTGATGTGTATAATACTTATTCAAATTCATTTACACGTGTACATAGGAGTCATAATCAAGACTTTAATCGCATGATCCATGAAGCAGTTGGTGTAGAGTTCTCAAAACGAAGACTTTTCAAATACTAAAGCAAAGTTTTATGATTTATTACATGGTTCACAGAAACCACTGTGGTCAGGATGTACTAATCACACTGAATTATCTGTTGTTATCAGATCATTGACAACTAAATCAGAGAGAAACATGTCTCAAAACGTTGACTCTTTTGAAAGAAACACATCCTATAGAGAACTTTATACTTGAAGATTATTATAAAACCTTGAAACTAGTTTAAAACTTGGTCTGTCTACAATAAAAATTGATTGTTGTATTGATGGGTTATGTTATTTTACTCAGATGAAGATAAACAATTAACAGAATGTAAGTTTTGTCACAAACCTCATTACAAGAAAAAGAGGGTGGGTAGGGGTAAACATAAAGATGTTCCTATGAAGATAATGCATTATTTACCTCTCATTCCTAAGCTTAGGAGATTATATGCCTCAATGAGTTTTGCTCCACATATGAGGTGGCATTTTGAAAATAAAAGGAAGGAAGGATTGTTGTGTCATCCATTAGATGGAGAAGCATGGAAACACTTTGATGAAACATTTCTTGATTTTGTAGTTAAACCAAGAAATGCAAGGTTAGGATTATATGTTGATGGTTTCACACCATATGGTCAATCAGGAAAACCATATTCTTGTTGGCGAATGATTGTAACTCCCTATAATTTATCACCAGAATTGTACATGATTACTATATACATGTTTTTAACTTTGATTATCCCAGGACCAAAAAATCCAAAGAAAAAAATAGATGTGTATTTGTAACCATTGATAGACGAGTTAAAACTATTGTAAAATGAAGATGTGTTAACATATGACATAAAAAAACAAAATTTTATGATGAAAGTTGCATTAATGTGGACTATTAATTATTTTCCTGCACATGACATGTTGTTTTAGTTTTACAAATAAGTTTGTAATGCTTTTTGTAATTTTTCAGCTTAAATGAATTAGTGAATTGCTATCAAAATTTAGTTTCATTTATTCTCTCACTTTCTCTAAGTTAGGTCGTCTAAGAGTCTAGTTTAAGCACCAAAGTTAGAGATGATCTCTCTCACCTTCCTATCTCTATCTAGATCACCATCAGCTGCCTTTCACATAACTATAGCTTCCGTAACTCGATTCACTCCATTTCATCTACTCAAAACATCAAAACAAACAAACAAGTACATGACTCAACAACCATAATCACTTAAGTAATTTAATGTACTAATTCATTGAGTTAAAAATGGGATAAGATGGTTGAGTTGCATATTTCCTTGCGACAAATTTAAACAAATTTGTAGTTTCATATAATTTTAAAATGTATAATATATTTGCATATAAAATAAAATGTGGTATGTTAATAAAATGAATGTATTGATAAATTTTTTTTTTGTATTTTTTTGGGTTTTAACGATTCTCCTATCATCTTATAATCCACCAACTCGCATCTACTAACTTATATTTTCAACTAACATTTCATAAATAAGTATTCCTATGTTTCATGTTTAAGATACATTGAGAGCGGGACAACCTTGCATAGAAGGGGAAAAATTACTAAACCAATGATTAATTTTAAGTTCAATGCCTTTGTGCAAGGTTTTTCTTTTTTCTAAAGAAAAAATCTAATATCATAAAACACTAGCTAAGTGGTATAAGATAGTATTTGATATTATGTAACCTAAAAATTTTATATTTACTTAAATATTAAAAACACTATAAATAAATAATTATTATTTTTAATTTTATGTAGTATTTATTATATTAAGTATGATTATAATAATTCTACAACAATACAAGAGTGACCTAATGGTAACAATTATACTAAAATAATATACATTGCATTCACTTTATTAGGTTTATATAAGTATATTACAAGAAAAATCAAATTTAAATACAGTAAAAATTTGTATGTAAATGGACAAAATTCGTAGGTAATCTAAAATTATCTACGGACAAAATCCGTAGGTAATCTAAAATTATTTACGAACAAAATTCCATAGGTAACCAGGACCTAGATAATTTACCTACGAATATTACATACAAATTAAATCTGTAGATAAGTACAAAATATTTTTTAATATTATTTATTATTATAATTATTATTATTATTGTTATTACTATTATTATTATTATGTCTTTTGGGTACATACATAAATAAATAACCACTACACCTACATCAACTTTGTGATCATATATTCATTATTATTATTCTTATCATTACTATTATTATTATTATTATTATTATTATTATTATTACTAGTAAGTATAATATTAATATTAAAATAATAGTCATATTAAGAATAATATTCATCATAATACTAATATCATTAATATTAATATTATTAAAAATATTATTCATAATAATATTAATATCATTAATATTAATAATACTAAAATAATAATAATATTATTAATATTAATATTAATAAAATTAGTAAAAATAATATCTAAATATATATATTAATAACAAATACTAATAATATTATTAATAAATAATAATAATAATAATAATAATATTTTTATCATTATTAATAATCATATTAATAATTTTGATAATAATAATATTATTATTATTAATATTAGTAAGAGTATGAATAAATTTAATAATAATAATTTTAATAAAATTAATTATTAAAATTATTTATGAAAATTTCTAGGTAATTACTTACGTATTTAGATCCACGTGTAATTATATACGAATTTGGATCCGTAATTAACTGCGAGCTTTTTTTATAAATAACATATCCGTAGGTAAAATTAATAGATAATGTCAAATTTATCTAATAGATTAAAATCTATGTGTAATTACTTACTCATTTTTTTAGACAAAATTAGTAATAAAATCCTTATAAATGAATGCTTATGCTTAAATAATGATAAATTTATTTACAAATAAAAAAAAAACTATAGATAATAATTTATAAATAAATCTATAATTTCTTATAATAAAAAAATAAATAAATAAATATTCGTAAAAGGATGAAAAGTATTTCCTCAACCGTAAAGATAATAATTAAATATATATCACAACAAAAGGAGTCTAGGGTTGGATAGCTGGTCATATCATACACCAAAAGGACAAGCTACATTCATGATTACATAAATTGTATGAGTACTTTGGGATAAAGTTTAAGGATGATATTGTTTTGTGGGCTTTCTCTTCTTACATTATATGTTAATTTTTCTAAATGTAAAGGAGAATCGAAAACGTGTTTATACTTCATAAGAATTACAGGGTAAATAATGCAACAGTAGCATGGAATTAGAATCGAAACACAGATAAGTATAGAAGGCTACAAATCAACTTAAAAAACGACAGTGCGATGATGGACTACAATAGAAAGAAGGAACGGAATGTAAGAAGATAAGGGATTGAATTTATTGTACAAAAGGAGATAAGAAGATAAGGTATTGAACTAAGGATATTTTAGTAATTTTAAATAGATATAAGAGAGAAATATATTTATACTCATCCTTCTGTATCCAACTTAAAAATAATTGGATTACTCTTATCCGCTTAATTATCAAAATTAAGAGAAATTCGAACGATACTTATAAATGCATAATTATTTGTAATCTATGTTTTAGAGATATAATTTATATTCACCCATTTTTGTATAAATAGCCGTGAGTGATTTTGCTCTACAAAATTGTTTTAATGTTAAGTTGAAGTTGTTGGATTATTTAGCGTTTGAATTAAAGTTTAGTTCACAGTTCTGGTAAAGAGCCACTCAATAGAGGCCCAGTACGGTGAGGAGAGAAGAGAAGAATTGATTTCTATAAAAACTTAATTCCAATGAACTTATAAAATAGCATGTGCAGCTGTGCAATTCTTCCACATATTTGTCAGGTGAGGTTAATGGAGAATTCTTAATAAGAAAGCTTTTGCAACAATTTTTTGTTAAATCATATGCTTGATTCAAGTATACGTGATTCTCGTAAATAAATATAAATTTCACTGAAGTATACGTGATTATAGTAATTTTTGAATGTAGAGAGTATGAGCAAAAATACACTATGCATTAACATTTTTGTTTGACTTAATATTATTTCATAGAACTGACTTTCATTTCAATAATGTGTGGGGATGTAGCTCAGATGGTAGAGCGCTCGCTTAGCATGCGAGAGGTACGGGGATCGATACCCCGCATCTCCATACCACCTTAACTACATTTTTCTAAATGCTTTGATGAACATTCTCCATACAACACAAATGCTATTTTGAACCACTATATCCCTTATGCCATGTTTTTATTTGTTCACACTATTAAAAAGCACTCTCCAAACAAAGTGCTATGTAGATGGTACAACTTTTATTTTCCAAAATAATAGATTACTTCCTAAAACTAGAAAAACTTCATTTGAGCGTCCATACTAATATTTTAGTGATTTACGTAATCATTCTTCATCACTAAGATGTTGTTATTAACTTTAAGAGCAAATTTCACAATAAAATATACTTCAAACTTTCAACAAATAAACAGCCTCAAACATACTTCTTGCATTCACACTTTTAGTTTAATATATAATTAAATTAAAATAGATACTAAAATTAACTTCTTTTCTTTTACTTCGAGATAATATATTCTTAGCAAAACTTCCTTTATCCATTTTTAGAAACTTCACCCATAAGTTCAAGCAAGGTAGTGAAAAATCAAGATTTTAATAGTAAAAATCTTACTATTTTACATATTATAGGTGATTCAAATCTCAAACATAATAGTAACATAGAATATTGGTAGGATTGTAAAATAAAACCATAAAAATGTGCTCACTATCTCTTTTATTTACAAATTGTCTACTGCATCAACACTCTTCATCTTCTTAAGTGAATGAAATAAATCTAAATAAATCCTAACTTTAATTGTAATTAATGTAATTAAACTTTTACATTGTTAAGTGTTAAACCTAAATAAATATTTAAAAGTGACTTTTGTTTCAGGTTTGACAATCCTTATATAAACCCATAATTAATAAAATAACATGTTGAATATATTTAATAGGAAATAAATTACTTACTTGAATCAAGAATTTTAATGGACAACTAAAAATTTGTAAATATTTACAACATATAATACATGGAAAAAAGTAACTCACAAATGCCATAAACTTCATATTTTCATATAACCCTAGGTAAGATGTCTTGATTTGTTAATCTATTTTATTAGTCTCATATTAAACTTTATAATCTTGTTATTCCTTGACACATATTGAAAAGTTATTGAGAATAAAAGTTTTAATAATCGATACAATTTGATTCACATTTCTCGAAGATTATCATCTCCTATAAGAAATCTCACAAATAGCCACCACAAAATAATATCGTCGGAGCAAAAACTAACCTTACGAGACATAAGCTAAACCTACACTAAATTAAAAAAAATATATAAATTAGGCTAAACCCACGAAAAAGTCTTCACACTTTCATCAGCTAAACGACTGCTTCTTCCTACACCTCCATATCATCTTCCTGCACCTCCATAGTTTAGGCAAATTTACCATTTAACCCTTTTTAAAACATATCATATCTGACAATATCCTCCACCACCCTTTACATTCTTTCTTCCTGAACTTTGCCTGCACCCTGTTCTCACGCCACTGCACCCCATTCGACAGCGGCTGCACCTCCCCCTCCACCTCCACCTCCACTCTCAGTGCTTGTATCCCAGTTTGCCAATGCATATCTACATTGAGTGCACCGTAGTTGCTTGGTTGTTAGCTTGGTTCTCCATTAACGGTTCGTGAAAACCGTAACCTACAAACTTCAACTTCCATCATTTTGGCACCCATTCAAGCAATTGAAAGGAAGGTAAGCATCATTGTAAGTTTAATTTTAGATTGTAGACGTAGTTGTGATGGATTGGTGGCGGAGGACGGTGGTGGTCCAATTTTTTTTCATTGTCAAACTGTTCTACGATTTGTAGAAACCGTAGGTAATTCAAATTTTCTCTTCTGCGGTTTGTACAAACCGTAGAACAGTAGAAAATTTTTTTTCTATTCTGCGGTTTCTACAAGCCGCAGAAGAAAAAAAATTTGCTACTGTTCTACGGTTTGTACAAACCGCAGAACAGAAAAAAAATGTTTTACGGTTTGTAGAAACCGTAGAAGCAATTGCATTTTTTTTCAATTCTTACGGCTTCTACAAACCGTAGACAAAAAAATGTTCTACGGTTTGTAAAAGCCGTAAGTAGTAAAAAAAATGCAAATGCTTCTACGGTTTGTACAAACCGTAATGTCTATTACTTCTACGGTTTCTACAAACCGTAGAGTTCTCTTATACACCTATACACTTACGGTTTGTACAAACCATAAGCTCTTACGAATGTTAAAATAACTACAGTTTGTGTAATCCATAAGAGGCATAAATCTTGTTTTTAAACTTATGGCTTACAGAATCCGTAAATATTAAACTTCTACGGTTTCTACAATCCGTGTAAATAAAAAAAAATGAATAACAGATACCTCGACGAAGACGACGGTGGTTGTTTTTCAGCCACCCACAACCAACGACGGCCACCCAAAGTGTTTTCAACCCCTCACTCCAACATCGTAGGAACCTTTGCGACACCTTTCACCGCTGTTCAGAAATGCACCGCACCCCTTTCATGGAAAACCTTCTTTTATAGCAGGAGGGATAATTTTGTAATTTACTCATGTCTATTATTGAAATTTTGAAAATTATGAAGGTGCAGGAAGATGATATGGAGGTGCAGGAAGAAGCAGTCCAGCTAAACCTACACTAAATTAAAAAAAAAAATAGATTGGGCTAAACCCACGAAAAAGTCTTCACACTTTCATCAACTAAACCTACACTAAATTAAAAAAAAAGTTAGAGTGGGCAAAACACACGAAAAAGTCTTTACATTTTTGTTTTATTTTTTAATAAAAAAAGAAGTCGGTCAAGACAACTTAAAGCAAAAAAAAATTTAACTAAACATAAATTAAAGTTTTCATGAAACTGATGCTATAAAAAAATAATATAATAAAAATATTTTTTTAATTAAATAAATAAAAAAGTATAGGTTTAATGAATATATTGATAATGTAAAAGGTAGTAAATTAGAATAAAAAGTTATTTAATTATTTGTGATAAGAAAAATAATTGATTTGAGAGAAATTTGGTAAAATAATAATAGACAATAAATATTAAAATTGTAAGGAAAAATGTTAAAAATATAAGATGAAAGAAATTTAGTAAAAAAATAATAGGAATAAATTGATTATGATTATATACTTATTAATTTGATGATGAAATAAATAGTAGAATACAAATTTTAATGTAATAATTAAAATTAAATTAAAAAGATTGTAGTATTTTGTATAAAATTTTAAATAGGAACTCTTAATATTTAATTAAAAATATGTAAAATATTTAATATATATATATATATATATATATATATATATATATATAATGAGTTTGATATAATTTAAAAACAAAAAATTAAATATATTAGGAAGAAAGGGAAAATAAGATGAAAATAATTGATAAAAATAATAGGCAAAAAACTTATCATGATTATATAATATTAGTTTGAGGATTAAAAAATAAAAATTTTATGATAAGTGTTAAAATTGAATTTAAGAAATATTTTAACTAGTTTTTATATAATTAAATAAGAATCCTCACTATGATGCATTATAAAAATGAGAAGTAAAAAATTGAAGAAAATATAACAAATATATAAAAATAAATGTGACAAGAAAATAAATTGTAAGAAATGTTGTTTAAAATAAATAAAAAAGAGTGGGTTAAAAATGTTTGCAATACTTTTAATAATAGAAAAAATAATAAACATATTTTTATCATATTTAAAGTATAAAATATGAATCAATAATTATAATATTAGAAAATTTGCAAATAATATATAAAGTTAAGATTGTAATTAAAATACAAAGTGAAGTATTAATATAAAATAAAAATTATTATAACACAACTTGTGATGTTTTTGAGGTTGTATGTGTAACTTAAGTAGAAGCTTTATGTGATATAATAATGTAGAAAGTAGATATAATATTTGAATAAAGAAAATATGTGTATAAACTAATTATGTATGATGAACTATAAGTATGACTGTAAAGTTTTAAGGTTTATTGTACTTAAAATTTAATTTGTGAAAATTAATTATCCTACCCATATAGTTAACATAGTATGAAGAAAAATAATTTTGTGTGCTTAAGATAAGAATTATGGAAATTGATTGTATTAACCATTTAGTTATAAAGAAAAGTAATTCACATTTAAATATTTAAGATATGAATTATGATAACCTTTACTATAAAAGAAAAAACTTATTCATTTAAATGTTAAATAACAATATTAATTATATGTGATTAGAAGAGAATAAATATAATTTCTAATAACTCAGAGTTTATATTTACAATAATTAGTTTGTAGTTTATATAATAATTATTTAAAATATATTTTTAGTTTGTATGAATATTACTTAAATTATTTTCTTTTTTAAATTATGACAACATTATGATAATGGTCATTTGTAAATTTTTCTAAATTTACAGGTATTAAAATAAAAATATGTTGTTTTGGATAAAAATATAGAAATCTTCAAAGTAATTACATTATAGTAAATAAAAATATATTTTCTTGTTAAAAGTAAAATATATAATTAAAATTAATAAAATTTGAGTAATTTCTGATATAAAAATTTGATATTAATTGTACTTGTCTATTAGATATCTCATAAAATTAGATATCTCATAAAATGTAGAATGTAGTTAAATAAATAATATATTTATGTTTATGTAATTATTTAGAATTTGGTAAAATGTCATTTACCATAATGAAGTGATGTTTAAAAAATATTAATGGTTTACGTAATATTTTTTTTTAGTGTTAGATTTATTCCAAATTCATAAAATAAGAATAAATAATTTATATTTACTGTTTCATGTGAATTTTGAGAATAAATAAATAAATTTTAAAGTTGTAATATTTAAAACAAAAAAAACTTAGAGAATCAAATATAAAAAATAAATAATAAATATAATCAATAATATTTTATTTTTTATTATTTTATTTATTATTAGTAATAGTTAATAATAAAAAATGTTTAAAGAATACAAAAAATAAAAAATTTAATTTTTTAGTTTAGTTTTTTAAAATTAAATTTATTATTATTAAAATTTTTAAGGAAAAGGTTAAAAGTTTGCTCGGAAATTTTTCCTCTTTCCCGATGCAATGTTATCATTACTAAAAATTAAAACGTCAGAAATTTTAATTTTAATTTTTAAATTTAAATCTGTTATCTAATTTAAAATTATGTTTGTTAAGAGAAAAGTAAAGTTTGTTGGGATATTTTTCACTTTTCTCTTGTTCAGACGGCACCTTTTCGCATTTTTTTTTTTACAATAAGGTTTCTCCCACCTTTCTTACAGTAAGGTTTCGTCTCCATTCAGTACAGTTTCGTTTCAGCTCTTAGAAGTAAGATTTTTCCTCCACTCAGCAGTGGTAAGGTTTCTTCTTCATAATCGAGTTTTCCTTCACCACCATTCTTCTTTGCACAATCTTTTGTATAGTTTATGGCTCATTTTCCTAGCACAGTTTCATTTCAGCTCTCCCTTAATGTGGTTATCGAAGGTATAGGTTCATTTGGTTCTTTCACTACCTTTTCCCTCACCAGTGACTGTGACTGTTCTCGTTTTGGGTGGCAAAGGTATAGGTTTTATTGTGAGTTTTCATTTTGTAATTTCTGTGGGTTTTTATTTTAATCTCTAAATTTTCATTTTGTGATTCTTGTGGGTTGTGACAGTTGCATTGGCTCTGTGAAACTAAACTTTCTAAAAATCGTTCAAGCCAAAGCATTTATAAGTTCATTAAGTTATTTGTTTTGATTTCTTTCGAAGTTGTGATTGAAGTATGTTTGTATTGAATATTTCTTGAGTGTTTAAGCATGAAAAACAAATATTGCTTATCTGCTATTGTTTGATTGTACACACAGAACATATAATTTTTCCAATATGCCTCCAACATTTAAATGGAACATAATAAACTTAAGAGTGGACCAAAGCCGTGGGTGTTACGAGGAACAAAAAAGACTCCTCAAGTCATTTATACACTCACACTTAAAAGAAAAAAAAAAGACCTCTCCATTTGCATAGCCAAGCCCACATAATCTAAAAAAATAAATTTTACGATGGCTCTTGCGATGGCTTGGCCACTCTAATAGATACGGTTCTTGTTGGCTAAGCCGACACAAATTATTGAATAATATTTATTTGGCAGTGGGACGGATACAACTTTGTCCGTTTATACATCGATTTGCATGTGTTTAGCCCACGTAATTTTTGTCACATTTGCAACCTACCGAATAGCTTCGAGCGTATTAACGTCGATCATTATTCAATGCATAGTCGACGACTTTACATCCATTTTCATTGTACCCAATAGCTTCGAGCGTATTAACGTCGATCATTACCCAATGCATAGTCGACGACTTTACATCCGTTTTCATTGTTTGAGTGGGTTTTTGTTCACGTTATTTGTAAGTTTTCTTGTAATATTTTACTTATACTTATTTTAGAGAAAATTCAAATAAAAATAAATTTAAAAAGATAAAATTTAACAAAATAAAGAATAAATATTTATAATTGATTTATAAAATTTATATTATTTATCTGTTTAAATTTATCTATAATAAAATTTCATTTCTTACCTAACTTGCAGACAAAATAAACATCTAATTTTTATTAAGGTTAACAACAAAAATTCCTTCATATGTACTTTGAGGGTCGTTGCATTTATATCTCGTGAGATGCCTTTCCATGTTAGTGTATATATGTTCTTTCTAATTAAAGTTTATTTACCTAAGAAAAAAATTTCTGTTTAAATTTTTAATGTAATTTTAAATGATTTATTTATTATACTTTTTTTATTTTCTTTTTTTAATAGACATTTTTGTCATTGCATTAAACAAACCGAGAACTAAAAAGAAAGGAGAGTATATTTTAAAAAGTAAAGTTCATATTAAAAGACAAAATAGATTAATGTCATCACTTATAAGCTCGGTCACTGGTCCCAAATGATGTAAATGTACACGCATGGTCAGCAATCCTCGTGTGTGTGAAATTATATATATATATATATATTGTGTGTTGGAGCAATGAATTTAAAGTTAGAAAGTTTCTGCAAGTCAAATTGTTATTGTTTATTGGAGTGTTGAAAATAGACGTTGGATTTTTTGGTTTCAATATTTTTTGAGCAAATAAAGCTTTCAAAGGAAGAACAAGAATCAGTTAAAACTTTCAGGCCATAGCAGTGATAAATAATATATATCGTGATAAATGTTTAATATAAGTTTCTGTTTTGTTGTGAAAAACTCATTAACTCGTTATCATTTACCGAATTCAAATTAAATATATTATTGTTCTTATATATCAAATTCTGGAACAAGTCATTAATTCAAATAATATAATGGACTCTAAGAAGGTTATGATGAAAAAGTTCTTTTAGCTTATCCTTCTTGTTAATATCTCTTCAATGGTATGAAAGACCCAACATTGCAATCTCCAGTAATCTTCTTATCTCGAATCACGTTTGTCATCGATTAATTATTTCTATACAATTCAATGCTTCATTTTTCAATCACCGATATTTTTAAAAAATAAAATAAAATAAAATAAATTCACGTGGGTTTGCGTTTGGAAAGCTTGGAACCATAATTTAAACAAAAAAAAAAAAATCGTCCAATACGTTACTCACGCTCAATATTAGTTAAATTTATGTGATACTTTTGTACGTACAAATGAGGTTTAAAATTGTTTACAATACACAATTCTGACTTTTAACTGTAAATAAATATTATGTAAGGCAATTTAATACATACCATTCATCTTTGAAGAGAATGAAAAGGAAGAAACAGAAACTTATACCATTGGACCGCATGAAATCACAAATCATAAGTACTTACTTTCCTTCCTAAGTTCATTATTCAATCAACTTTTTCTAAAGTTCTTGCCGTCTAAGGAACGGGTTAGTTAGCACCATTTGTATATAACCCTTCTTGGTTTTTTTTTCACACCTTACGTACCTTTGTGCTAATATAACACTTTACTGCTCTCTGCAGTGCATATACTAGTGGAAGGGTCATCTCAATGTCAAGGTAATATCATAACCACTTCAACAATGATTCTAAATTAGACGATCTTTAGTGTGCTATAATACAATCCGAAATTAAGCATGTTTATTTCTTGTTAATGTGAATCGTTAGTTATACTGTACCTGGATAGGGAAGAACATGTTTCTTTCCTATTATTATGTAAGCTCAGCACATCTCATTATTGTAGGAAATTATGTGACAGTGCTGATGCCTATTATGAGAACGGGAAACAATTGAAGGATAGAAAGGGAAAAAAGAAAGCATGCAATTTGAGCAGGCATGGCAAAGATAAATTCCAAGAGAGATTGGATTTCAAATTCTATGATTTCCAAGCTTTGGAGGTTCTTTTCTAACTCTAGTTCTTAATATATAGATTTGTGTCTCCATCTCTTATATTTTTGTATGTATTCATATAGTATCTGTGTCCGTGTTATTATCTATGCTACATATGTTCCGGTTAAGTAATATTATTGTTGTTGTTTTGCAGATAGAAAAAGGGTGGAACAATATTTTTGTTTCCATTATTTCTATAGAAACAGGAGAAACCATAGCCAAGTCCGGCAAAGCATCAGTAGAAAATGGAAAGTGTCATTGGGAAGACTCCATGCTAAGTACCATGTGGATTTCTCCTGATCTTTTACAACATAATGAAAGCTTCCTCCTTAAGCTTGTTGTTGCCATGGTCTGTTGGTTACATTCGTTGCTTGATTATATATGCCAGCATGCTTCACATTTGATTTTGTTTATTTAATATATGGTATAAAACAATTTTATGCAAACATATGATAAGATTTGACCTCTAATCATGTTCATTATTGGTGCCAAGGTAAATTCCTATTAGCAGTGTGTTTGGTCACCCTAAATATTGTGCAGTATAACTTACTGAACCTGAAATTGCATGGTTATAGGGATCTGCGAGATTTGGGACCCTTGGGGAGGCTACCATTAACTTAGCAAATTACATAAGACCAGAAGTTAGTACTGCATCATTGCCTTTGAGACAACATTGCTCCCATGGGACAATCTTACAAGTAAGAATTCTGTTACTTGAATTACATCATTAAATGCTACAACCTTCTTAATAACCTAGGGCTATTACCAGTTTTCACCAAGTTTTACTCCACCATTTTTTATAATTATCAGTGAATTTTAATACAGTATTCGATAACTAAATACCTTAGTTTTTGTAGAAATACCTCCAAGTCCCAAAATATCTGAAAACGTATTCAGTGGTTAAGAAAAGCATCTTAATTTCAATTGCTAGTGAATTGTAATACTCAATAATAAAGCCATGCAATTCGTACATCTAGAAATTAATAAAATTAATAAAAGGTTTTAAATTGTGGTCTAAAATCATGATTGCAGCTTTAAGATAAAAACTGGCTTGCCTTTCTTGTATCTACCCCTGTTTCCCTTTGTCTCCCATTCTCTCGTCTTTCTTTGCTCTTTCCCATGTCATATTTTTAAGTTAAAAGACATGAAAACTACAAAAATAAATAAATAAATAAATAAACATTTTATTGTTAACTCTTCTCATGTATTTTTAGTTTTAAAGTAGCAGCTAAAATAATCTAGAAATAGAGATGGATTATGTTCTAGTGCAAAAATAGTAGATTGCAGCTAATATAAATAAGGAATGAACAAAGCACTGATAGACAAAAAATTATAGAAGCCAAAAAAGGGAAAGAGCATCAATGATACAAGGATTAAGGTATATCTAAAGTGAACCGTAGAATCAAGTATTTGGAAAGGGCAGAGTATTCAAGATTGGATTATCTCAATTCATATATTGATGGCACCAAAGTTAAGCTTATAGGCTCGTTTAGGTGATTCGGTAAAAATGAATTTATTTTTGTGTTTTTAATTAGTTTAGCTCGTGAATATTTATATATACCTTCTTATTACAAAATATTTATATACTTCATGTACTTTCTTAAATACTCAAAAAAGAACAAACAAATCAACAGGTAATGTAGAAACCATGCCATCTTTGCTGTCCCATATTTAGATTTAGAAGTTAATAATAAATTTTAGCCTACAATTTCACTCCAAGACACTGAGGTTTGCATGTTGCGGTTGAATTCAGGGAAATTGAAAATACTAAATTTCTTGTGACAAGGGTAAACTCTCAGTTTGACATCTGTTTACCATTTTTTTATACAGATCTTTGTAGGAGATAAAATAAAGATAATATGATATTTTTTGGAATTATTTGTAAAAAGAGAAAATGAAAACCAAAGCATTTTCAAACATCAAATAGCCCCCTAAGCTACAAGGCTCAAAATGGGGTTTCGTATCATTGAGTATAAAAATAACTTTTCATAATCCACTTCTACCGAGTAATAAGGATTCTCTTAGATATTACATTAGAGTTCAAGGTTTTGTATCACTAACTAGATATGAGAAAAAAAAATTTATAGTCCACTTTTGTACCATATAATAAGGATTCTCACTTCCCTACCTAACACACTCTAATATTTTCTTTACCAAGTGAAAACAATTAGCATCCCAAATTTACAACTATTTCCCACCATCACTTGTTCCATCTACTGCCTAAGTTTTTGTACAATTGTCTAAAATCTTATCCTCTCTCTTTTCTTCAGGTTAAAATTCAATGCTTGACCCCAAGAAGCAAACACAGGTCTTCTGTTTATAGAATAACTATTCTGCTTTAAGTTATGTTTATTTTTTATAAAAAAAAATATATTTATGTATTTATTCTTATGGGATAACACAGGAAGAAAGCAAATTCATTTGTGGAAGAAATGAGTGTTTGCTCTGATGATGTAAACAGTATATCTGATGTATCTGACAATACATTCAGCAGGACTAGTGGATCTCCATATTGGGACCATTTAGAAAATACATATCATCGAAGAGAACTTAGCAGCAAGGTATGTGGATTGTTTAGTTAATCAACTTTCATGTAATCAACCTTTAATACCTTCCAATATCCTGTGCTTCAGTCTTTAGTCAATCAATTGTACATGTTAATAGTGGAATGTTCAATATTCCTACTTAGCTGGTAAATGAAAACTCTTGTATTTTGGTATTAGTCATCAAGTACTATCATTTCCAGTGATTGTTCAGTGATGCAATTCCTTCTTTTTTATTGCTTTCTCTTTTCCCTTGAAATAACTAGTCTCCACTTCATTATCTGAAACACACCCAGTAATCAGGGTTGTACTTCAGAGGAAAAATTTAGATTCTACTGATTGCTACTTATAAAGCAAACCTACTAGTTGCTTCAAATCATTAGGCATGATACTTGCAAAAACATATTCACGTGCACCAGTGCAAACCTCCAGGTTCCAATCTAACTTTTTTTTTTTTTTTGAAAGAACTATACTAATTATTCCCATAACTCTCAGTGCATACAAGTATATTTTCCCTTTTATTGTCTGACTAGATTCTTTTACCGTAGTTTAAGCACCTTTTCATTTTAATTTTTGTACTGTTTCCTCTCTTGATAAGTTCTTGTTCAAGTTGGCTTTCTGCTAAGACAATAAATTGATAAAAAACCACTTTCTGATGTTACAGAGAATAAGCCCACTGGCAACATGTTCAGATCACGACACTGAAAGCTCCTTGTCCTTCTGGATTGGGAAGCTACCCCAACAAAGTAATGTCAGTGGATTGAAGAAGAATATGAATGAGAGACAAGATTCAACTTACTCCGAAAATAGACACTATCCACTATATGATACCTCCGGATCAATACATTCATCTCCAGTAACACCAAGTTCAGGGACACGGCTTCAAGGTGAAATTGAAGAGTTTGGGAAAGTTTCACATGCTAGTGACACGAGGTTGACAAGGAGTGTTGGTTCATCTAAAGATCTGCTGGGTGTGGCACAAGTAACCATTGATTTACTTCATGGTGAAGCAAAGATGTGGGAAGAAAATGCTACAAAGTTGATGGTTGATTTGGAGACACTGCAAAAGCATTTATACAAGAAATCGAAGAAAAAAAAGAAACTTGAAATGGAGTTGTCAGTATCACGCAAAGAGATCGATGCATTGAAAGATGAAATTCAACTGCTAACCTCAACGACAAAGCAAAATGACAGCAGAAATCTTAAACTCCAGATAGAAGAGATGGATAATACAATAAAGGAGTTGAAGGATGAGATCAAGTATCAGAAAGGACTTAATTGTGAGTTGGAGTTGATAAAGAAAACAAAGGAGCCAAAAATTGATCTTGATTCCATTCTACAGAAACTAGAAAAGATAAAAGAAAAGCAGAAAATGAAGATTGCTGGTCTATCAATGAATTGCTTGCCGTTTCAAGATGCTGAAATTAATAGCCGTGCGCTCGAAGACAGTGAGGAAGAGGATTTTAGTTTGAGCATGGAACTGTTAACAGAGAAAATGAAAAAGGAGTTTTGTCGTTCAGATGTTGATCTTGGCACTTACGAAAATGCAATAAGATGCCTGCATGAAGGGATTGAACTACAGGAATTCCAGAATTTGAAACTTGAGCACGAACTACTGCAGGAGAAGCACAAAAATATGGAAAGTACTATCCAGTTTCTGGAGAAAACTCTGATTGATAAAGATCAAGAGATGCATACTGCAAGATGTTTTATGGCTCAAACATTAGAAGAAAATGAAGCAAAATGGAGGAGTAGGCTGTTCGATAAAGGGAAACAAATCATCAACTTTGAAAAGAAGTTGTCCGATGGTGTTTATGCTTTTGGCAATGAAATCTTATCTTTAACACAAAGGGTGCAAGATATTGAAGCTGAATATTGTGAGAAGCATGGAGAGTCCAAAAAGAATCTGATAATTTCTAGTTCCCTTTCTTCTAACTTTCCACTGTTTTGCTCTGATAGTAGTACTATCAACATCACTGAAGTGTTCCTTCAGTTATATAAGCAGCTGAAGCTTTCAGTAGAGAAACTGAGGGGTCAAGAGAATCTTCTGGGTCAAACCACATTAACCAAAAATGAGAATTGTTTCAGTTTAACAGATCTTTCAAAAGATGCAGGAAAAATAGATTTGAAGGAATTGACTGAGGCAGTCCTATGTACCATTATCCTGTTGAAGAAGTTGCTTGAAGCCTTTGAGTACAAGATTAATTATCAAGATGAGTTGGTTGGTAGAAAAATCAGAGATGGAACTGTATATCAGAATGAAGTTAGAGATTGCAGTGTAAAGGAAAATATATTCTGCATTTCTAATCAGGAATTGAGAAATATACAGGCAAAATTGATGTTGAAATCTAACAATACACCAGGGAAGGAGAAATCATGCCAAAGGTATACCAAGCTAGAACTGGAAACTGAAGTTGCTTATTTGCAATCCAAAATTTCTTCAAGTTGCTCAACTGATTTTCTAAATGATATGAAGTTTCATTATTGGACAACGGACTCCCACACTTTGATCCGAAAAGATCATGTAAGGAATCCATCGTTTGAAAGTTGTGATGATGAAGGCTATGTTTTGATTGGACTAGAAGCAGAAAACGTACAGTTATCTTTTGGCTTAGAAGCTGAAATGAGACATTTGATTGAAGAAAAGGAGTCAACTCATTTGGCACTGGAGAATACTGAAAATGTTGTCAAAAATCTTCAGGCTGCGATCAGGAGAATGGAAGGACTGAATGAGGCACAAGAAGTTGAATTGAAAAGAAAGGAGAGCATGCAGAAAAAATGGGAAGAAGCTCAAGAGGAGTGCAGCTTTCTGAAAGTAGCCAACTTAGAATTACAGGCTACAAATGAAAAATTGATTGTAGAATCTAAAGCTCTTCAAACAACAAATGATGACTTAAGAATGCAAAACTTGGACTTGCATGGCCAATGTACAGTATTGGATTCTAAACTGGGGGAATCACATATTGCATTTTCTGATATGTTGAAACTAGTTGAAGAATTGGACTACCAATTTACTTCCATGCAGGAAGAAATTGCTTTGAAAGAAAAAACCATGAATGTAGATCTAGATTGCATTCTTGAGGAAAGCAGAAAACAACATGAAAGGTTCATTATTGAAGAGAAATTTTTAACTCAGATGAATTTAGAAAAAACGGCTGAGGTAGGTTACTTGCTGGGTGAGATTGAAAATCTAAAAGAAGAGATGTCTAGTATCGGTGATAGACACAAGAGGATGGCATCTAATACTGTACTTGAGCTCTATGATCAGCTCTTTGATTTATATTGTGAAAACGCTATGATTGAAGCTGCTCTTCAACAAGAACAGGAGACAGTAAGGCTACATGAAGCCAAGCTTGATAATCTTCAAGCTGAATACAAAGTCATGATGCAAAATTATACTGAAGAGCTTGCAGCCTCCAGGGCAAACCAAGAAACTCTTATGGTTAATCATGACAAAGTAGTTGCTTTGTTGGATACCGTAAAATCAAACGAGGAGAAACTGAAGGGCACCGTTAGAGGGCTCGAAGCAGAACTGAAAGCCTCTGAACTTGAGCGGCTACAAGCAACAGAAGAAATATTTGAACTAGAAGTTCAACTTCAGAAAACAGAAATGCTTCAGGATGAAATCTTTATCCTTAAGAGATCACTGTATGAAGCAGAATTTGAAATCAGAAGATTGGAAGCTTCATATCAGACGCTATCCTTAGAGTTTGAGGAGCTGAAGGCCAAGAATGTATCTTACATTCGAAGAATCTCAACCACTGAGAAAGTTACATCAGAGTTGGAGGACTGCAAGCGCAGTAAAATTGAGTTAGAGGACAGAATCCAACGGCTGCAATGGAATCTAAAAACAAAAGAAGCTTCTTGTCTCAATAATGCCCAGTTAAAGTATGAAATTGCCGAAATGAAAAAAGACAATGCTGAGCTACGCACGAAGAAAGATTTTCTTCAACAAGAGAATGAAGAGTATAAGAACACGGTTAAAGATCTTGAAGAAAGGCTGAAAAAAAAGAACGATGTAAAAGAAGACCAATATGACGCTAAAGATTGCAGTACTTCTACCACTGCCCTACATGGTTTGAACAGTTTTACAGGTATGTACAAGAACAAAATAGTTAACTTACTTTTTATTCATTCAAATTGGCGTCAAAAAGATAATGGGGTTCATAACTTTGGTACTGCAGACACGGGATAATTGAAGCACTACCAAATCCAGTGAAGGGCCATTCTTGCCACATCCTTCCTCTAAGCGGGTTCTCTCACTCTTTACACTAAAACCATTCTCTTTGTTCCTTGTTTTATGTACAAGACTGCAAGTCATAAAAATGTAGCTGATTTTAACTTTTCTTAATTTCGAAGATCATTATTCTATGGGTTTTCAAGCCATAGAACCTAGCTTTCAGGTCTATGAAACTCCATTCCTACTAGTTCTTTCAAAATTGCAGGGAATACATATTCTCTTTCTCCTTTGCACAGTTTTCTCCACTCTATTTGCCACCAATTGTGCATGCGTTATCTTGTTAAAATTTCTTGTGAGCAACGCTTCACAGCTAATCAGCAATAACTATTTAATTGAATTTATCGAGAATTTACTAAGATTCAATGATGATTGTTGTACAAGTTAAAGTAACAGGAACCACTCTTGTCATGCGTCCGAAATTAAATAACAATATTGTGACATCCCGGTCAATATCCTAACAAGAAAAGTGGTAGCTATATTATAACATGCGCATCAATAAACAAAATTAAACTTGCTCTGCATGACGTCGCCATCCTTGCAAATCCTTTATCTCAACATCACGTTATTAGATAAGCACAAGGGAAATTAGCTTTCGTTTAGGTAAGGTAGCAGGCAAATAGCTTTGGATGTGTGCGTATGATCTTGAAAGGTAAAATGTTATTTTACAGTTTAACTTGGGTTGTTCCAACATTTTCTTCACCAACTTTTGCATTTATTTATTTGTCGTAATAGAGAACTTATTAATGTTTGTTCACGTTTGGGAATGCTTAAATTACTAAAATATTTAAGCAAACGCAAGGGAATATGATAATTGACCTAAAGGCCAAAATAGAGTAAATTTTATCCATGCTCTTATTTTGAATCAATTGGTACTCAAGATCAACATATCTTTTGTACGAACGAATGTGCCTACTTCGACAGAAAACAGAAGAAAAACAAAAAACTTTTGGTGTGCTATAGGCACAGCCTACCAAATTTACCTTCTTTTGTTGCCTAATTTATCTTATTTGTTACAATAAGAGTTAGTAACCTATAAATCTTTTGAATATAATTCCCTAAGTAATGATGACTGTAAGATTAAGAATGTAGACAATATCAATTAACCATTAAAAGAACCAAAAACATACAAAATTGAACACCAGTTATTTTAAAGTGGCCAAAGCCGTTAGAGAATTATGAGAAAAAATATACTGAAAATTGCAGTATAAGAAATAACCAGTTCCTATTTGGTAATTCTGTTTTTATTCATATACAAGCTTGGAATTTTCAACGAAATTTTTTTGGAAAGAATAATCAGGGCAACTATTTATTTACGTAAGAATGATGAATTAACAGCGCCATTTGTTAATCCAGATATACAATTCGTGGAGTTCCATATATAATCAGAAAAACAATGGCATCTACTGAAGACTTATAAATAAGAACCTCGGGACCTTGAGAATCGACATCAACTCCCTCATATTTTTTTCTTCTCCGTGTCCTTTTAACTTCCTTTTTACAATATGGAATATGCTCTGACCACCTCAACAATTGGTGCTCGGCATAAAGGACACTTACCACCACCACGAATTAACTCATTGGCACATTTTGAACAAGTGCACATGTGCCCACATCTGCAAGAAATTGCAATTTGGAGAAAGGAAGAAACAAAACCATTGTTCAGAAAAGTTACAAGTATAAAGTAAAGACCCTCAAATTATATGCAGGGTTGTACTTTCTTCATCAGTACAAATTATGTACAGTATGATGTATAAATACCTGTACAAAAGAGAATCGATATGGTTATCACAACAAACACAGCAAGTTCCTTTTTTCACATGCCCCCATTTAGACCCATCATCAGATGTCTCGGCATCCAATCCTGCAAAATAAATTAATATAATATGAACAACAGGATATAAATAAAGATAAGCACGGGTAATTGACATTTAAATAAGGTGGACCGATACAGTTATTATCATGAAAAAACATAAAACCATTCATACGAAGTGAAAAAAAATAAAAATGACTGCACTGATAGAAGAGAAAATAAATCACACCGTTTTCACCAGCCGAGCGGTTCAGAGCTGCTGATACTTCCTGTCTGACAGAGCGCTGCAACTCCAGTTGCATATCCATGCAGGCCTCCAACATCCTCTGCATGTGATTCATGCCTTGCTGAAGTCTTGCCATATCTGATCTTAAATCATTCATTATCTCCCACTCCTGCTCCCAACCAGCAAACAATACCAGTACTTCAAAAAGGATTTTAATAAAACACAGTATGAAAACTATTTAGGCCAAGAAAGAACTCCAGAAATGACATCGAAGATCTCAAACGATTAGCCTAAGTTTATAAACTCCTAAGAATTCATTCTAGTATAATTTTGTTAGATTCAACTAATAATTTTACTTGGACGCCATAGTAAATATATGTGTGTCATTTAACACATAATCAGCACACAAAATGCTATGGAAGAAATATGACAACATCCTAAACCCAATCAAATTTAATAATTTTCTAGCTTAAGGTCAGTGCTTACTAGCTTAGTAGTGGCCACTGAAAATTCAGCAAAGAAATGCCTAAATTGGTTGCGAGTAAAAGCAACGTAATACTATTCTACGTGACATTCCATGAATGGAAGTCCACAAGGAGTTTAGATTTGAAAGATGCTCACAATTTCAGAACGATGCATGCTATGGCGAGACCATCCAGTTTGATGTAAATCCTGGTGCCACAGAGGTTGTGGCGGAGGCACCGGTGGAGATGGCAACACCATTGAAGGTCTGTTAATTGTTTCACGCTCACCCTCATCTCGTTCTACAGCCTGCTGGTCTGGGTCCCGTTCAGGGGAAGCAGGAGTTGATGTTGGCAAGTTCCGATGCAAATCCCAGTCAATTGGTGCTCGACCTTGCCTTTGCACATATGACTGTATTAGTTGGTCCAGACTTTCACGGAAACCACTGCGTAGAAGATTAGAAACACTTCTCCTGAAATATTTGCAAAAATCCAAAACAATCATAAGGCTTAGTGGCTACTATAAATGAAAGACAATAAATGAAGTATCAACCAGATTCAGTACAATCTCAATGTATAAATTGCCTACTCGTTCAGATTTGTTAAAGGGTAAAACAGATATATTGTATAAAAAACCAAGACACTCTTGGGAGAAACTCCTCTAATTTCCTTTTCATAAAGGCCCATTGGGACAAATTGAAATCCATCTGAGGCAAAAGATCCAAAAGAAAAAAATTACCTGCTCAGAAGTTCTCTAAGCTCCATACTGTATACATTATCATCATCAGGTGGATGAAATCTATTGAATCTTCTAACAGGAACCCCACGATGATTCCTCGAAACTCCAGAAGGTCCTTCAGACCAATTACCAGCAGTTTCCCTTGTGTTATCCTCATGCCAGATTCTTTGAGCTTCCCGTGGATGAGGATCTTCCCCAGCTAAATTTCTGGGAGGTTCCTGTGGCCAATCATTGACTGCCCTTCCATCTCTCGTCTGATTGAATGGACTCTGTTGCCAGTTTCCTCCCCCTTCCTCAGCAATTTGTTCCTGCCAATTCCCTCCTTGGTTATTATTTTGTTGCCAACTAATACTCTCACTTGTGCTACTCTCCAAAGTTCCTGTTCCATTAGGCAACTGACGCACATCAGTTTCCAGGTTCCTAATCTGCTGTTGTTCATGATTTTCTTGTTGGCCATCTACCAGACTGTTTGTTTGGTTTTCATCCCCTCTTGTTTCAGAAGCACTACTATTTGATGCGGTATCAGGATTGGTGCCTGCTTGACCACGGACAATATTTTCTAGTCTTGAACGAAACCCCTCCCTGAATTACATATTTAAGAATCAATGCATGACAATGAACTAGTAACTTTGACAGGAACAAATTGTACACACAGTATTCATCGACATACCATATTTGAATAGAACTATAGAAGCATAATCATAAACATATTTATTACAAACATATGTCAAACAAAAATGTTTAAAGGAAATAAACAAAACAAGCCAAGCGAAGACACATGGTATAGCTCAATGTATTATGAAAGGCATAAATATATAGAGCTCAGAAAATAGAGTAAGAAACTTATGAGCAAAAACTAAAGTGCTAAAAACATAAATAAATAAACAGGGATTATAACAAATAATAAATTAATTATAAATATTTTATTTATAGTGCCATTCAGAACAGAATAAACCTTTTATAAGTAAACAACCACAAAAAAATATAAAAAAAAAAAAAATAGCGAGAATTTGCACTGGGACATTGTCATTATGAACAAAAAGGCCATTTTTCTTGCAGAATAAATAAACATTCATTTAAAACTATCAACAAACATATATCAAAAGAAATTATACTCCTCACACCAAGACTATTTCCCATGATGTAATGAATTAGAATGAAAATCAACCATTGTGCACGAAATTACATAATACAAGACATTGAGTCCATAAAAATTCCACCAATGTGTGCCTAAGTTACTACTCCTTGCCACAGATGTCAGGCATCTCAACTATTTTTATTTTATTTCTATACCAAAAGCTACAACTCCTTGTTGATGAGTACTGGCAGAAGAAACACCCACAACATGGATTTAAAAGAGAACATTCAATTTCCCTTAAATTATAGGACAGTATAACATTTTTCTTTCTTATCTTGGAGAAGCCTAAAAGATAAGAGTGAGGAACAGTTCTACTTTGTATCAGTTTAGACTCTAAAAATAAAAGAAACAAAAAATAAAGATCCTAACTAGATTGAGTAAATAATGAAAAGGGTAGGGCTGGGGGTGGGGTGCACTTCAGAAATCTCTTGAATTGCATACCTTAAACCAGAGACTGTGTGCCGTTGTCTTAGCTGAACTAATTCACTTGCAGCCATAGATGGTGGCCTCTCATCTTCATCGGTTCTTTCATTTCGGAGGAATCTACCTCGAAGCAGTGACTGAAAAATGTAATTTAACATAGTCAATTTACAAGAGCAAATAATCATGGTGAAAAAAAAAATTGAATCAAACATGCGATGTGTACATAAACATCTCCTAATCAAATGATTTGTCAAAATTTTAAGTAGAAAATAATTAAAAACAAAAAGGTAATCAACTGAATAAATCAAATTGAAAAAGAAAGCAATAGATTTTAAGAGAACAATGAAAGATCTCTTGTAATAAGCATATTATATATAGAAGCACAATTTGGCCCGCTATCCACTATGACAATTAACAGAACCAAAGGAATTAAAAAAAAACATTCTTCCTTCCTTTTATTATTCCCTTCAAGAAAAAGGTTTGGTAACACAGAGCACAAAAATGCCTCTTGAATAATATTCAAAATACTCCATGCACCAGGCAAGAAAATAATTGGGCACATTTAGCAACCTTAAATATTTCCTTCAAAAGTTTGGTAATACAGACCACAGAAATACCTCTTCAATAATATTCTAAAATTGCCATGCATCAAGCAAGAAAAATAACACAGCACATGTAGCAACCTTAAATACTAGGACCATTAGCAATTGATAAACATATACAAGGAGAGAAAAACCACAACCAAAACCAGACATGTTATCATAGAAGAGTGGAAAACACATGCAAATCACTTAATATTAAAACAAAGAACAAAGCACACTTTAACAAATATTGTTAAGTTAAATAGTGCAATTATCAGAGTCTCAAACTAAACTCGAGTTCTTGTACAATTTGTTACTTCTATAATCAACTCAGGTTCTCTATTAAGTGAAGACACCATTAGTTGCAAAACAATTCTGATAGAGTACTCAACAAACCTGAATACGGTTGCGATGAGCAAAATCAGAAACAGCTCGATGCTCCAACAATCCCTGCAGTTCTCTTTGTCTTTCCCTTTCTATCCTCATAAGCAAATCGACTAGAGCTTGTCTTCCGCGCACCCTCAACATGTCCCGCCGAACATGCTCTGGCTGACTCTCATCATTGTCAGCTACATCACGGACAGGATCAGCTTGAGCACCTTCACGTACTTGAGAATCCCTACGGCTCCCACGTGAACCTCTCTGCTGGCTAGTCATTTGCACCCATTCCCTGACTATTCTTACCCTCTCACGCTCTGTTTCTCCAAGCCATTCTGCTCTCCGGTTATTGCTTCGCTGACTCACACTGGATGAATGATCACTAATGCCACTTTCCATCCACCCCCGAACAATCTGTCTAACTCTCTCCCTCTCGACTTCGCCAAGATCAGGAGATTGCTCCCTGCTAGACCCATTATGATCCCCGTGTGCATTCCTCGACCCAATCTGATCATGTGACCAAGTACCATAATCATTTTCACTTTCACTTGCATCCCCTAAACTCCCATGATTCTCACTGCCTCGACTATCAGACATGGTACTGGATACATTGGTATTAGAGTCAGAATTCCTCTGCTGCCGCAACCTTACCCTCATCCTTTCTCGTGCCCGATTCAACAAATGTTCATCTTCCAATTCACGCCACATCTGCAAAATGGCAGATGCCTGAGTGCTTGGCCTCTCCACTGCCCCCTCCTGGCCAGAAGTTGGAGACTGTGAGCCCCTCAGGAAAGAAGAATCCAACATCGAGACTGTATGCAAACCCGCAAGTGCCATCAACTCAGACTCTCGATTCCTCCTCTCAATAGTAGTTATCATTTCCTGCGCCTGCCGTGCAGCCCATCTGCTCAAAATCCTAGAATGCCGCCTGCGTGCAGCCGAGGATTCTGCCAAATCATCCCCTTCAAGGTCAGACCTCCGTCTCCTCCGAACCAGTTGATCGCTCTCGTCATCCTCATCATCAGGTGCGCGGGAGGAGCTACATGAAGCAAACGACATACACTCATCCAAGTGCCCACGCATAAACTCATCTAGTCCCCTCTCAAACTCGGTATGGGAATCAGCAGTCTCGGGTTTCTGCTGTAGCGGCTGAAAATCTGTCATCCTCACAGAAAACTCCTTCCTCTACCCTCCTCTCACCACTACACTATAGAGAACCCAACCAACCTCTATCCCTGTATGTATCAACCCACGAAGCATAAATACACCTCAAACAAACTCCATTCCTAAGACTAACATAAATACAGAGCAGTTGCTAAGCCACCACCATTTCAATCTCTCGGAAACCGAAAAGAAACACAAAAAAGAAAAAGAAAAAGGGGAACCCCAATCTGGGAGTGAAGGCCATGGGGAAACAGGGGAAAAAATGAAAAAGGGTTTCCCTAATTAAACTGAAATTGAAAGCCTCACCAAACATGCCACCTGATAAACGATACGAGTCAAAAACACACGAAGAATTCAGGTGCAGAAAAATAAAAACAAACCAAAAATAAAATTGTCGAAATCAAGCCAAATTATCGAAATTAAACCAAATTCGGGATCACCGAAAATGGGAGGGTGAGGTGGAAATCAAAGCAGGGGGAAGAGGCAGAGCACGTACCTGGGATGAAGGGAGAAATGGAAACCCTAGTTTTCGTGGGAATGAAGGAAAATTGTGAAGCGAAGTGAGAAAAATTTGGTGAAAAAAATGGAAATAGAACACAATACAAACACAACACAACACAAACAGAAAAAGAAAGAGAGATGAGAAGAGCCTTTGATGGGACAATTTATAAATTATTACAGAAGAGAGAGAAAGAAGAGAGAGAGTGGTGTGTGCCTAATCTAATCTAATCTTAACACTAAATTTGTGTTTTATGTTTTTTTTAAACAAACAAACAAAAACAAAAAGACTCGGTTTTAAAAGCTTCGCTCCACCTGTATTTCACATAAAAAAAAAATCACTATGCTATAAAATACCAGGATAATAATCTTGTCCCAAATTGCAAGCGTTTTCTTTCATTTGTTGATTAGAAACTTTTATCTATATCATTTTTAAAGGGGTTTTCTTAATTATATTTAATTTTATAATTACTTTTTATAATTTATTTTGTATTATAAATAATTATTTTAATCAAAAAAGATGGTTGGCCAAAAGATGAAATAATAAATATTTGTATATATTAAAAATATTTTTTTATTAATGGTACAGATGTTATCATAGATATTAATTAATAAAGAATATCATCTTAATTAAATATTTTTTACGTAAAAATTTTTTCTTATTTTATGTTTAAATAACCATTCTTGTAAATTTAAATTATTATTTATAATAAAAAAATCCCCTACACAGTAAAAAATTACCTACAGGAAAATTATAAAAAGTATTTATTTTTATAATTACATTTTATGAAATTTTTTATTATTTAGTAATATTTTTCTATTTAACAATTATTATAATATTTGTTTGTTTTTTTGTTATCTTAAAAAAATATCACACATGCGCCTATGTTTCCACTTGTTCATAATAATAAACTTAATTTGTTTCAACTCAACTAAATTTAGTTTGGTAATTTATAATATACTAATTCTTTTTTTATCATAATAGTATTTGTGAGCTATTTATTATTTTGAAGTATTTCTTAATTTTTAACTGAAAATTAGTTTTGTCACCCCTTTTAACTAAGGTTTTACTTATTTTTGTTAAATATAAGTTTAATGCAATCTAACTTATTTTAGTATTACAAATTTGAATATAATTTATTTCAATATTATAAATTTGAATTAACTTATATTGTAATGATAATAAATCTTTTCAGATATCATAATTTAGTAATTTTAATATTTTTCAGGCAAAGCAAAGAGCTCGCTATAAATATTTTCATTTTCTATAACTGCTTTCTTTTCTCTATCGTCCCACCGTTTCTTTGTAAGATATTTTGTTTAACTCTTAATTTTAAATCGGTAGCTTATTTGAGGAATTTATTTTTTTTATGATGGATAAAATAAAACTACTGCATCATCAGTATTTCTTTTCTAGTGTAAAATAATCATTTTTTTTTCTTCTTGTGACAATAGAGATTTATAGTAATACTGAAAGTCTAGTTTGATTATCATTGTTAATTTTGTTTTGCTTTAAGTTTTAAAAGGCGTATGTCTTAATTAAAAATCCACAAATCTTTTCAGGTTTACTTTTTGTAGAATTAAAATTTCTGTACAATAAGTGGAAGCCACGAAAGAACTACTGCGACAGTAAAATAACTTTAAGAAGCAAAATTTGATTAATTCTTTTCCTTTTTCCTTAATTAAACTTATAATATTTTGACTGATTTCTTTTTTTTTTCTTGTTAATATATATTTAAGTAACTCTTCTTCACTTTTACTACTTCCGCTGTATTATTATTAGAGATAAATGTCTCCTTCAATAGGAATAACTTTTTTTTTATTGTTTGCATTAATAAAATAAATTTACTTTTATAGAATACTATTATAAATTATAAGCAATATCTTTTCAGTGATTAAATTAATTTAATTTTTAAAAAAATCATAATATTTAATTTTAAAATAATAAAATATTAACAAGACAAAAGTAAATCAATTTCCATTAATCAAAATAATTTTTTAAAATTTAAAATTGAATAAAATCTTGTAGTTTTGTAAATACTAAGTCTAAATGATTGCATTCATTTTCTTACTTTCTACTTTCTTTTGTGGTAAAATAATTTAGATTAAAAACATTAAATAGGAGTAATTTTTTATATATTTATAAAAATAGATTATTGTTTTATTTATAAAAATAAATAAATCGTTTTTATGTTATACGAACTAAAATTGTGCTTACTTGATAGAATTTTAATGAAAATAGAAATCAAATATTGTACATGAAAGGTTTACTAATATAAGTAAGTTATGTCTACATATCTTAACGTAAAAAAGTCATATTAACAAAACACGACTTTTGATAATATTTAAATAAAATTGTGTTAGGTTTATACATCTTGAATAATGATAGTGAAGTTGTGTGGAAGTAGAATGACTTTGATAAATATTAATCTTTTTTAATTACACTAAGATCTAACAGGAAAACAATATCAATTAAACTACATTTTTATTTAGATGAGAGACACGACTTTATTTTAACCATTTTTTAGATAATTATTTATCATTACTTTTAATTAAGATTGAGTGCTTTCACATTTAGTTAAAAAATTTATTTAGGTGAAGCAAACAACATCTATTAAGTTGGTCAATCTTATAGGGACTCTCATCAAAGATGTCCAACTCTACGATAAAACAAAAATTAAAAGCACACAAAGGTTTCTTATATGACACATGCACAACACATTGTCCTCGATGTACGATTTTAGTGTAAATAAAAAAAATTGATTTAACTGAAATTGTATGATCCCTTTTCAAATTCAAAGTAAATCAAAAAAGAAAAAAATAATAGTAATTGAAGTTGTTTTTGCACCCACACATCTTTATTTAGAGTCGTATAATCCTAATACGATTTCATTTGTTAAAGTCATCTTTTAGTAACACGACTTTTTCATATTAAAGTGTATCATACAAGTACAACTTAACCATATTCTTATTTTCTTAAAAGTTATCCATTTATGTAAATTTAAAAACAGAATGTATTAATTTGGTACAAAAATTGAATATATTCACTTATTATAATCTCTTAAAATAGTTAAATAATAATTTTTAAATAAGAAATCATGTATAAACAAAGTCAAAGTCATAAATATTTAGTAATAAAGCAGAAAGAAAAAACATAATTCATGTAAATAATTATAACATCCTAGACATATAATGGTAAATATACTCAAATATATAAATTATATGTAAAATCACATATAGAACTATTTGTTTTCAAAAGATGATCAAAATAACAATACTAAATATAAATAAAATGATGAGTTGATAATTTATTTAAATGTGTAATTATAATATATATATTAAAATTATGAAAGACCACCCATTTTATTTATACCATATTATATATATATATAATAACTAATAACTTTGAAAGACTAGTATTAAATTCAAGTTTGAAACTAACATTTATTACAATATTTAGTTTGGCTAATAAGTTATCTACTTTAGTATAGATCACAAAATATCACATTCATCAATTATACCATGTGATTTTGTCAATTCTTTTCCAACAACATATATATTATAATTATGAATGACACATATTTAGTTTATCATATCATAACATCAAATGTATGTAGCTTTAGTGAGAATATCTTAAATAACTTGTCTTCACTAAATAGTAAAATGATTATGGCTCAAACTATGAGATTATTAATTGAGCGACCAATCATATTGTTTAAATGAACTAAATCTAATTAAGTACTATATACTAGCTTTAAATAAGAAAAAAAATAGTTTTGTTTCTTTTTTACGCCATTGTTCTATTATTACTTGAGCAACCAACTTTAGAAGAAAAATAATCAATGTTAACTCTTTATTATTCAAGTGTGGCTATGTGGTTTAAGCTACGTGACTTGATGCACAAGCCAATAAGTTAGAGATCTAACTTTTCATAACTTGAGTAATTATTTATCTTTTAACTGATAAAAATTTTAGAGAAGAGAAATTATCTTTATATTTCTCTTGCTCAAGCCACAAACTACTCTTTAGATGAGAAACATTGTCAATTGTCACTTAAGTGATCATAACATCACTAGTATTTTATGTAAATGGTGATTGTTTATCTCTTAAATGTCATTTGATTAACAACTTAATATTCAAACAAAATATACAAAAAACGACATTGCATACTAGTTCTACAAATTCTCAAATATCGTTCAATTTACCTTATCATATGTTAATCATTCAAATACAATAATTATACACCCAACGTTAACTATAAAGCAACTCAAACTAGTTCGACCAATCAAAATATCAAAATAATTCAACATATGTATACTCCATTTAAATCATAACTTAAGATATTTCCTCTTCATAAGAAAATTCACTTTCATTTATAATATCATCACATTTTAACATATCTAAATCAAATTAAGTAAACATATGAAAATCATTAGCTCTCTTATCCAAAACTTGTTCATTTCCTAAGTAGCAACGGATCCAATTGAGTAAAAAAAAATAAAGACTCTCATAATGTACAAAAGCTCTAACATAGACTGGTTAACCAAATGATTCAATGATCATGAATTAGATCAAGCAATAAAAATATTCTCAATTGAGTACACTTATTATACCATATGATATTCACATATACAATCAATGAAAAAAAGTAGAAAATAATTAGAGTGGATGAGAAACTTATCCCAATTTCAAATGAAGTCATCTCCTAACAGGAAATATATGTCCAAAATAATAATAAATACTAGTTTCAAAAAGTTAAATTGAAATTTTAACAAATGAATAACTACAATTTAAATTTTTAATTTATATACTTTTAATGTTTTTAAACCACTTTTACTAAAATAGAAAAATCTTGTAAAAACTTACATGTGTTATTAGCTTAAATATTTTTTTTGTACATATTGATTATGTAATTTATAATATTATATAACAACTATACAGTGCGTTGTAAATGCTATTTGGTGTATATTGTATTTTTTTTCTTTTTACCTTTACAAACATAATTAATTAATGACTATTGTGTTTTGTAAATACTCTTTAATATACACATCTATTTGATGTATGTAACTTTTTATAATTTGAATATAAAATTAATACTATTTTTCTTTTAATAATTATTATAATAATTATTTTTTAAGTACATATTTTTTTATAATAAAAAAGTTGGCACCGTGCGCATAAGCCATGTATTTCTACTAATATTGTATAAAACCATTTCTTTGCATTTTTAATCATTATACTTATAAAAATGTTACAATATAATAATTAATGAGGTATTTGACTCCACTAGCTGTTTCTTCTGTAAATATCTCATGACTCTCTCTAACTCTGTATAATTTGATGTCTAACCAATCATTTAGGCAAAGAGAAAAACTTGTTCTATTGATATTTTTAAGTGTTTTTCCACTTTTTTTTAGAGAATGTAGTGATATTCTTTCCAACACCTTATTGTTTTTAATACTGTTTATGATTAGCTAAAATTTATTAAAAAAAAAAACACAATTTGCAACGAGTATTTTTTATTTAAATGTAAAATTTACTAAAATGTATAATTTTCAATAAATTTCAATCAATAAAAAATATTAAGGAGAAAGCGATGACACTTTTTAAAATATTTTAGTGATTATAAGGTTTTTTATTTAATATTTGTATCTGTATAATGCTTTTATTTCATTAGAGTATACAAGTAAAAGGAAAGCAAAGAGAACAAAACCGATGCTTTGACACGAAATAACAATACGCAATGGAGTAATTCAAAGGTTTTAAATTTGTTCAAAATATTCATATAGAGCTGCATTACAAGCATTTCAATAGGCTAACAAATTCTTTAAAGTGTTACCTTCAAATATTTATTTAATTTTAAAACAAGTATATATATATATATATATATATATATATATATATATATATATATATATGTGTGTGTGTATATATTATAACTTACAACTATTCAAATTGGTCCTTAATATCAATTTTGTGTTTTAAATGCTGAAATTTAACAGAATGAAAAAGCTTGCTGACTACTTTGGTTATCATATAAATTTTAGAAATATTTTAAGAAAATTTGCATCAAAGGAAGAATTTGCTTCTCAAAGCGATCGATTCTGAGTTTTCAGATGAAATATTAAACTTCTTTTATTGATTAGAGAAACAAGAAACGTATCTAATGCAAATTTGAAATGTTGAATAATGACTTCACGTCGTAATTTTGCTTGAAGCAAATTCAATCTTTGAGATGCTAATTCAACATAATTACTCATCACAAACAGGTTCCTTGGAAGTGTCCACTACAAAAGTCACAACAATGGTTTGCATTGATTATGATCCTATACATCAAATTGCTCAACTCTAAGTTACTTCTACTTTTATAAGTTAATTCTAGGTTCATTTGAATTCGATTTAAGATTATGTGCTTTTTTATTCAATTATAAGTGTAAAAAGATCTTTTAATAATACTTATTTAAGCTCTTCATCAACAGTTTTTAAGCAGCGTTAAAAAAATACATTTTTTATGATAATTCAAATTGTTTTATTATAAATCATAAAGATGGTGGTTATTTTTTTCAAATCTCATTGTTTAACATAAAAATTTAACAATAATTGCACTCCAACAATCATATCTATAATGTATCTCATTAAAAATCAAGAATAATAAATAATAATCAACGTTAGAATAATTATTGTATTAAACAACGATAGTTATAGTGTGAATCACAAAGACTAAATATATTAAGCACTTAGTTGCCTATTGCAATTAACATATTTGAAATGTGTATATATAATAGGATTTTACTATTTTAGAAAAAGATAGTATCATTCCATTTCAGTTGGGTTTGTACTCATGACCATAACAACATGTAACAATGTGATCATAGGATCGTCAATAGATACAAATTGTTTATTTCTTTTAGGACTTTTGTTTTCGACAATGTTGTTGCAAAATAAACAACATTTTCATTAACTTAAATCTACAAATGTATTCATACATAAATACAATTAATAATTACAAAATATTTTCTTATCAAGGGGTCTGGAATAGGTTTAAAAAGATGTTTAGACCAGGCTACAAATGTCTCAAATACTTGTGTCACATTAATTACCTTATTTGTTGACACAAAAATTGTAGTATCACCAATGCGAACTTTCTTGATCATGACCTTGGCCATATCGTGGGGGAGAGCCACATATGTAACATAGCCCCTTCAAAAACTTTCCCTAGGGCCACCAACTAAGCAATATAATCATTGTTGACATATAACTGACATTTGCTTATGGAGCCAATGTCATCCCCTGATGGATTATCAGTTGCATAACTCTATGAAATGTGTATATATAATGGGATGTCACTATTCTAGGAAAAAATAGTAGCATCTCATAGAACCTTCGTTGGGTTTGTATCCATAGATATAACAATCTATAACAATGCGGTCATAGGATTGTAGGTAGATACAAGTTGTTTCTTTCTTTGAGTACTTTTGTTTTCAACAATATTGCTGCAAAATAATTTATTTCTTTAACTTAAATCTACAAATGCATTCATACATAAATAAAAATTAATAATTACAAAATATTTTCTTATCCAGCGGTCTAGAATAGGTTTAAGAAGGTGTTTAGACCAGGCTACAAATGTCTTAAATGTGTGTGCCACATTAATTACCTCATATGTTGGCACAGGAATTGTAACATTACCTATGCAAACTTTCTTGATCATGACCTTAACCACATCATAGGGGAGAACCACATATGTAACATAGCCTCTTTAAAGACTTTCCTTACGGCCACCAACTAAGGAATAAAATCATTTCACATTGGCTTGTGGAGCTAATGTTCATTTCACATTGGCTTGTGGAGCTAATATCATCCCTTGATGAATTATCAACTGCACCACTCCCTTTTATGCTAACCCTAATGTTAGAGGTATAAAGGTTTCATGTGCAGAAACTATATGATGTGAAAGACCTAAGGTCTTTAGGCGTTGCTCAAACTCTCGATTTAACTTTTAAGTAACCTCCTTTGTTAGCTCCTGTGTAATTTGCTACCTCAACTGCAAGGTAACTTCTTGGTTACGTGCCTAAAATGAGTACTAGCATAAAGATGTCCTACAGAACTGATGGATGCCGACCCCTGCTCCTGTAACATGCACACAACCAGGATGCTCTAGTCATTCAATTGTAGCAACAAATATGTCCTCACGACCATGAGGAGTAAAAGCACCTTGGGAGCTTTGCTCAACCAGGGAATCCTGCAAGATAACAAAATTATATAAGCAGTTGATATTATGTTGCCATAATACCTAAAAATATAATGAGAACAAATTTAGTCATTAAAGTCCCAAAAAATTTAAATTGTTAGCATCTTAGTTCTTTAAAATTTTGTCTTATCACCAAATTTGCTTTTCAAATTTCTGAATTATGTATTGGTTCTCTTTAAAGGAAAAAGTGGTGAAAAAGTTTGATTTGGTAGCAACTTAATGATTATGGAGGACTATATATAGGAAGATCTAAAATTTCATCATATCGTTCATTTTGAAAGACTAGAACGATGATAAAAAAGATCTAGGGGATTAATTTAATGAAAATTTTTTTTGAAGATGAAAGTGGTGGCTCAAAAAATTCATATGGAAAGTCGCAATCCATAATTTGTTTTATTAATTGATTAGTGATAAGTGTCAATTTTGAGTGTTTTTATACATGAGAAAACTTGAGTACTTACGGGTTAAGTGTGCTTTAAAATAGTAATTACCCCCCAATTTGAGAGTTTTTGGATCTAAATTTAGATTTTGAGTCTTGAGTTAAAGGAAATTATTTGATCTCAATTATTGTGAAATTTCAGGTATAAAAGAATGAAGAAAATGAGAGATTGGAAGATTCATGAAGAGAAGAAATAAAAAGTTTAAAATAAAAAAAAAGGCCCAAACGAAAAGTCACTTAACCTAGGCCCGAAAACGAGTTTAAAAGGGCGATTTTAGGTTTTCTGAGATATGAAGACCTAGAGGACAGAGGCAGCCGTTAGGAACGAGAATCTTCTTCTTTTCTGGCAATCTTCTTTTCATTGGATTGTATTGGCTACCATGAGTAGCTAAATCTTCATCTTTGGGATTGAATGTAATCTTTTGAACTCATTTGTATTTTCACTACAAGAAAAATATTGTTTAGAAACCAATTTTTAGCTACCAAATGAAATGATTACTAATTGTGACCAAAATAGTCACCAAATTAGATTTTGGTTGCTAAATAACTACAAAATAGAATTAATGATTGAATTTAGTGACCAATTAAGTCAAATAATTAGTATCTAACATTAACTACCCAGGTTTTAGTGACCTATACCATTAGATTCTAAATTGGTATCTAATTAAGTTAGAGACTAATTTAAAATCTAATGGTATAGGTCACTAAAACCTTGGTAGCTAATGTTAGATACTAATTATTTGACTTAATTGGTTACTAAATTCAATCATTACTTCTATTTTGTAGTTATTTAGCAACAAAAAATTACTATGATGACTATTTTAGTCATAATTAGCAACCATTTCATTTGGTAGCTAAATATTGGTCTCTAAATAATTTTTTATTGTAGTGTTTGGTGATTTTTATATATAATATTCAGTTTTTACTCAATTGGTATTTTCATCTTGTGCTTAATGCTAGATTTATCTGATTAATAGAGTCTTTATTTTGATTCTTGAACTTAACTGGGAAATACTTTTAAGTTTCTGACCTAGATGAAAATACTCAATATATTGGAATACTAGGAATAGGTTTCAATGTATTGATTGCGCATAACATCTGTTCTTAATGCTGGGTAATTTACTAAATAGCTGAGAGATCAGTATTTAGGAAATTTCCTTATTAATTTCATGTCAGAGGAATCGATGTGAACGATTTTTATATGTGCATCAATTGTGAGTAGTTACGAATATTGTATGTTCTTATCAAATACAAAATATGAACGGGGGAGATAAATGAAGTTCAATTCCAGAGTCCTTCTAGATCTTGCAAACTCCTTTTGATAATTGTTATTTATTTTTTTTAATTGTTCTTTTATGTTCATTGACTAAAATTATTATCAAACCATCTTGAAAATTATAATTGCTTAGTGAGTATTGAAACGGAGATTTATAAGCAAAATTGTTCCTTGTCGGATCGACATCCTTATTTTATAAATCTATATTACTTTTGACTCGGTACACTTGTTAAAAAAGATCAATAATTAGTAGTGATTAATACTTTCATAGTAGAGTATGCTTGATCTCAACAACTTCAAGGTTCTAAATTTAAACATAAATTAGTTTACTAGAAGTATATATGCATGTAAGTTGACATAATATTCCTATAGTAAATCATAGGAACATAGTTAGATCACACATGCTAATGAGGGAAATGTGGCTTGAGAAGTGGCATAATATACATCCGGATGCAAAACTATAGTTTGTAACAAAAGGTATTTCAGACTATATTCATAAACGATTCCAGTTAAGAATCTCTATTTACTTTGACTTTGTTTTGCTAGAGCTAAGCAGGGTCCTTTAAGAGATGAGGACTGTTATTGAGATTATGGGAAGGCTCATTGTCCATGGCCTGACTACTACGAATATAGGTTTTTTCTTTCTCCTTTATTTAAGGTTTGATTTTATTTTTTTTTGGAATTTGGAAATCTCATATCTATTTAAAACTTGATTTATTTATAAGTTATCCTAAGAATAGAGATTAAACAATCTTGTATATCCTCTAGCTACCTCATTTGCTATGTTGGCCCTGTTGAAACTGTTGCAACCGGATCATGACGGGGCAATCTTAAATTTATTTTAAAAAATGTTTATTTAGATTGAAGATGAAGTCGCCATTATAGCTTATTATGGGGAAACTATAGAAAACCAAAAAAATAAAAATGACTATGAATCAGATTCAAGATTCGGGAGTCGGTTACGTGGGGAAGGTATTAGCACCCACAACGCCAGGACGGGCGGTACCTTTAATTAAATGAATAGAAATAAGTGTGGCTTTACAAAATGTTATTTTTTTCCTAAAAATAGTAATTACAGCAAATAAGAATAAATATATTTACAAAAAATGTAGACTAAGAATGAACAATAAGCAAACAAAATAATAACAAAGACAAATTTTTATTTTTTATTTTTTTTAACCCGACAAAGATTGACCTTGGTCCTATGTATTTCCAAAGAAAAATCAGGGATCACGTAGTTCTAATTTAAATATTTATATTTTTTATTTGGGGGACCCGACAAAGATTGACCTTGTTCCTACGTATTCCTATCTGTGATAGAAAATCGGGTTGACGTAGTTCTAATTTAAGAAATTTGTTTGATATATATCTTTGAAATTTTTATATAATTTTTTTAGTTTTTTATGAGTTATTTTATATTTTTTAAATATGTTTTGTTAAACTATTTTTTTTTTTAGAAAATGTCTTATTTTATTATTTTTAGAAATCTTTATATTTTTTGAATTGGGAATTATTGGTGGATTGGATTTTCTAGGAATAATATCTGGATTGGTATTTGGTGGGAAATATTTGGATTTCGATTTCGATTTCTGGTTCGGGGTGATTGTGTTACAGTTAATCTTGGGTTTTGACTTGTGTTGGTTTTTAATTCGGATGATTTGAGATTTGCATGTTATATTTTTTTATGTATGAATTTCTATTTTTTTCATTGAGGGTTTTGAGGTATTCAAAATGTTGGTTTGACATTCCTAAGGTATTTTCCTGATATTGATCAAATTCGGTTTTGATTTTGGTTTCTGAAAGGGTTATTTCGTTGATGAGAATGAGATCGTGTCAATAACAGCGATTTTTCCATGAGTACAAAGATGTGCTTACAACAGCACCCATTAGCATGATGAATTTAATGGAAGCCGTGACATTGTAGCGGCTTTCTAGATAATTTTTTTTTATCATAATTTTTTATTCCACTTTTTAACAGTAAGGTACATACAAGAAACTAACACATTATATTATATTTAGTACAGAGCCAAACAAAATATATAATCATGGAACAAACACATGCATAGCAACAACAATGATTACACAACCACTCAAAGAATACCGTAAAACATACCCGTGGAAGATCTAGCTTTTTGTTTTCCTTATGGAATATGCTAACAGAAACTTTCTTTCAGCAATTTGAACTCTTAATTCTTGCAAGATCTTGTCAACAATTTGATCTCCTAATTCTTGCAAGATTGTTTGTTGGGTAGGATATTTTTCAGTATTTTTTTTCTTAATTTTTGTGTTCTTTCTATATAATGCTACTCTTTAGTAAAACATGTCATCCTCTCCTGTTGTGTCTTTATCTTTTTTTATACATTTGTTTGATAATCCATCCATCTCTCATAGTAAAACTCAGCATCATTGTTCTTAATTAAAAATCAATGCCCCAACCCCTATATTAACTCATTTTTTAAGACTGTATTGTTACATTTTATCATGAAATAAATCTGAGTGCAACAAAGAAACAAACCATTAAAGTTAAAAAATAAGAGTGAGCGAATCTATGAGGGCTGAATGGGATAAGTATGAGGGCTGAATACAATTAGCATGAGAGAAGATAAAGAGCTGAAAAAGGTGCATTTACAACCTTTAATCCTTAATCAAGAGAGATAAAATTTGTCAAGTACTAACTAAAAGAATTGAAAGGGCACTAAAGCTACAGTGAATGGGCAGTGAAGATGGGCAGTGAAGAGCTGAACAGCTGGGAACATTATTGCTTATGTGGCAAGCACAATTAATAGAGAAGTGAGATAATAATAATTTTATTTTTGACAACTAGAATTGGACTTCATAACATCTCTTTTTTTATTTTTGTCAAACTGGATCAAAACTATTTTTTATAAATGAACCTCCCTGTTCAATTGGGCTTACTTAATTTTTCTATTTAATTTATTTTAAGACAGACCCAACACCTTTTTTTGTTTTATCATTTTTTTTACAAATTTTATTTTATCTTATTTTTATTAATATTTAATCAAACTTTATTTATAAAGTCAAAGTTCTTTTTATTATTTATTCTAAATGGCAAAGAAACTAAATAACACATGTTAAAAAGTTTTATTTTCTTATTTTTATTCTTTTATTTTATCTTTTTTCCTTTTTTTTATTTGTAAAAAATAATTTTTATTTGTCCGGACGAAATTCAGTGTTGACAAAAACTAAACAATTAATCCTAGTTGTTCAGTAAAGAAATTAGAGATCATGCTTGGTCCTTTCTTTTTGACCCTCATCCCTTTGAGAATTTCCCTCTACATCTATCCTTACTTTCCCTACAAGCTTCTTGCATATTCCTTCTATAAATTGATGTGGGGTTACAAATACTAGCATGTTGGCACCCTTAACTGCATAATCATCCATTCAGAAAAAAAAAAAAAAAAAAA